>MTLE01001101.1_pt1 | contig 41337 bp, 32 predicted proteins | sample 1982461 | NCBI WGS metagenome assembly MTLE01 (sample SAMN05712605, study PRJNA340218) | biofilm metagenome | isolation source: sample SPL anode biofilm adapted to -200 mV | place: USA | collected 2012-02-03
CCCGGAGGCGGAATAAGGACGGGTGCCGGGTTCGTCCAATGAGCGTTACCGGCAGGGACACGAGCCACATTGTATTGACGTGGAGAGGCGAATTGATAGGCCCAAAGATATATAGTCCAACCTAGGGATAAAAGCAAGGTTGATTATAGACGGGGTGCTGTATTAAGACACGGCTAGTTCTGAGCTCTCCTTATCATGACATTCTGTATAAGTTTAGTTAATCGATAAAATATTCGGGACATCAACAGCTCAGGTTTAAGCTGTAGGAGGTATGATAAATATATTAATTTATATCAATGTTGGCATAAATCTATGTCCTAAGCCCTTATTGGCATATAGGGACAAGTGTATAAATGGGAACTAGCACAGGTATAATGCTTGTTGGTAGATCTATTTTTCTTTTGCGAATGAGTCTGAGAAAAGTGTGCGGTTTATTATTGAACGGCCAAGTGTTAGCTCGTCAGTGTATTCAATGTCATTTCCAACAGACATACCTCGCGCAAGCATGGTGATTTTAATATCGGTAAAAGGGGCTAGTCGACGAAATATGTAGAAGTTTGTAGTGTCTCCTTCCATTGTAGCACTAAGAGCAAGAATAACCTCTTTTATTTCGCCAGATTTGATGCGTTCAATAAGTGAATCGATTTCGATGTCTTGTGGGCCTATTCCATCCATAGGTGAAATGAGTCCGCCAAGTACATGATAAAGTCCGCGATGTTGGTGAGTATTTTCTATACTCATAACATCTTTAACGTTTTCAACGACACAAACTACAGAGTGGTCACGAAGCGTGTTGGAACAAATAGGGCAAACCTCTTCTTCTGAAATGTTATGGCAAACGGAACAATAGCGAATTTCTTTACGAAGTTTTATTATGGCTTCACCGAAAGAAGTAGAGGCGTCTTCGTTTTGTCGTAGAAGATAAAGGACGAGACGAAGTGCTGTTTTTCGCCCAACTCCAGGAAGTTTAGAAAACTCATTCACAGCGTTTTCTAAAAGATGTGATGCAAACTCTTGTTCCATTAAATTGTTTTTTAGCTTGAAACACGGATAATTGCGTGTAAAAGCAATACAAAAATACGACATTTGGTCGTATTTTCTTAACTTTGCAACAATATATAACAATTCTCAGAAAATTAAGATTATGATAATAAAAACGGCAGAATTTGTAATAAGCAATGCTGAAGTATCAAAATGTCCGCAAGATGGCAAAGCTGAATACGCATTTATAGGGAGGTCTAATGTAGGCAAGTCTTCTTTGATAAATATGTTGGTAGGCCGGAAAGGATTGGCGAAGACATCTTCAACTCCCGGAAAGACCATGCTAGTAAATCATTTTCTTATTAATGGAGAATGGTATATAGTGGACCTTCCTGGATATGGATATGCAAGGAGAGGAAAGGACAGCCGAGACGAATTGAGAAAGATGATTGAAGACTATGTGCTTGATCGTCATCAAATGACTAATTTATTTGTGTTAGTTGATTCCCGCCATAAACCTCAAAAAATAGATTTAGAGTTTATGGAATGGCTTGGAGAAAATGGTGTACCTTTCAGTATCGTATTTACTAAAATGGATAAGATGGGAGTGAATGCTGGCAGAGCAAATGTTAAAGCCTATATAGAAGAGCTACAAAAGAGCTGGGAAGAGCTTCCTCCAATATTTACTACATCGAGTGAAGATGGTAGAGGTAAAGAAGAAGTGCTTAATTATATTGAGCAGATTAACAAGGATTTAAAGTTAAAATGAGTTTGTAAAAGTCCATTCGGCATAAAATAAAACAGAAAAAATATAATCTTTATAGTTTGCATATAGAAAATAATTTCTATCTTTGCACACGCAAAACGGCTCGCTAGCTCAACTGAATAGAGCATCTGACTACGGATCAGAAGGTTATAGGTTTGAATCCTATGCGAGTCACAAAAGCAGCATTATAGGAACTGAAAAGAACCTGTTTGCTGCTTTTTTATTTAACTATAAATGACTCAATGGTAGATATTTGTTGCATAGGACATATAACAAGAGATAAGATAGTGACTCCTCGTTCGGAGAAGTATCTAAATGGAGGCACTTCTTTTTATTTCTCGCATGGCATAGCATGTTTGCCACCAGTAAGTTATAAATTGGTAACCGCGCTTGGTTGTGAAGATATGAATGCTGTAGAATTGATGAGAAACCGAGGTATAGAAATAGATGTATTACCTAGCAGACATACAGTGTTTTTTGAAAATTGCTATGGTGAGAATATGAATAATAGAAAACAGCGTGTTCTTGCTAAAGCCGATCCATTTAAAGTTAAAGATTTACTTGATATAGATGCAAAGATAATACATCTTGGAAGCCTTCTTGCTGACGATTTCGGCCCAAAAGTAATTGAGTATTTGTCAAACAAGTCTGTACTTTCAGTTGATGCGCAGGGATTTCTTCGCTATGCAGATGGTGAAAAAGTGTACCCATGCAATTGGAATAATAAAGAAAAGGTGCTTAGCTATGTAGATATTCTAAAGGTAAACGAACATGAAATTGAGACCCTCACTGGAAATAGTGATTTGAAGATTGCGGCAAAAATTATTGCAAAGTGGGGAGTGAAGGAAGTTGTGATAACATTGGGAAGCTATGGCTCTGTAATCTACCGCGACGGGAAATTTTATGAAATACCGGCTTATATGCCAAAAGAGTTGGTGGATGCCACAGGCTGCGGAGATACCTATTCTGCGGGATATCTTTATATGAGAAATAAAGATGCAGATATTGAGGAAGCTGGGAAATTTGCAGCTGCAATGTCAACAATAAAATTGGAAAAATTTGGCCCATTTTCTGGCACCATTGAGGATATTGAGAAAATAATTCGCTAGAATTTACTATTTTCTGGGGATGTTTTAATGTGCCTATGAACCCTTAAAGCATATTAAACGTTTAATAACCAGACTGGTTTAAATTAACGATAAAAATAATTATCGGGAGTGCAATAACCATATCTTTATTATGAAAACCCAGAAACAGCGTAATTTAATAATACTACTGATAATATTTTTATTAAGCTCGTGCAGTTACAGCAAGAAAAACGTTATTGATAATCGCAGAGTAATTACTGATGCTATTGGGAGAATAGTATCTATTCCAGATAGTGTAGATAGGATAGTGTGCATAAGGCCAGGAACATTACACTTAGTTTCGATTGCGGGAGGCAAAGACAAAATTGTAGGGGTCGAAGATGTAGAGACAAGTAACAAGGAGTATATACATTGCAATGCTTATCCTGAGTTAAGGGAACGAACGATAATTGGGCCTCATATGGGTGGCGATGCCGAACAAATTCTAACGGTAAATCCAGATGTGGTGTTTACAAATAGTACAACGATAGGAGAAGCTGATGAATTACAAACTAGACTTGGAATACCTGTAATAGCACTTGATGGTGGGGACATGAACAGGCATAGGCCTCAGCTCTATAAATCATTAGATGTTATAGGGAACGTAATAAATACCAAAGTAAAGACTGATTCGCTGAAATCCTTTATAGATAGGCAAATATTTAAATTGTCAAGATTTGAAAATTTGAAAAGTCCAAAAGTTTATATTGGAGGAATATCATATAGGGGAGCCAGAGATATCACAGCAACAGACCCATATTATGCACCATTTCAATATATAGGGGCCAATAATGTGGCTCAAAATATTGATAGTACATTAATATCGGCTATATCTGGAACTTTTATTGATAAAGAAGAACTCATAGCATGGAATCCTGATTATATTTTTATAGATAGAGCTGGAAAAGATCTAGCGATGAATAATTTTATAAAAGATATAGCATTAAAAACCTGTTTAAGAGCCTATAATAAATCCGATATATTCATATTATGGCCATATAATAATTATCATAGTAACTATGAAGTAATGCTAATAAACGCTTGGGCTGTAGCAAAAGCACTTTACCCTAAAGAGACTTCGGATATAGACTTAAATGATGTAATAAATGAGATTCTCTACGCATTTTATGGAAAATATATATCCAAAAAGCAAATAAATTTATGGGGAATGGCTGGAGAAAAGATGATTATTGACCTTAAGAAAAATTAAATTAGATGACTATCAAAGCACAATATAAAAATTATAAGAAAAAAATTGTGGTATTCATGATAATGATGCTCGTGGTGCTTAGTTGTGTCATTATAATGTCATTAGGAGTGGGAAGCTCTAATGTGGGGTTCTATGATGGATTTAAACTTGTATTCAATAATACACCAACGAATACGCAACAGATAATATTGAATATACGTTTGCCACGAGTGATAGCAGCTGTGGTGTGTGGTTGGGCATTAGCTTTTTCGGGATGTGTGATGCAGGTAGTATTACGTAATTCTTTAGCGTCACCGTATACGCTTGGATTATCCAATGCCGCAGCTTTCGGAGCAGGTATTGTGATAGTATTTCTGGGCGCGGGTCAATCTATTCCTACCAGTGGAGATTTGCCATTTGTAACGAGTCCTTACTTAGTGGCAATTGGGGCTTTTCTAAGCAGTATGATAGCTTTAGGAACGATATTATTGATATCAAAACGATTGAAAGGTTCTCCGCAAACAATAATATTAGCGGGAATAATAATAAGTTCTCTCTTTGGGGCTGCTCTTGACGCTATACAATATCTGTCATCTACAAGTCAGCTAGCTTCGATAATATTTTGGACTTTTGGAAATTTAGGGAACTCGACGTGGACAGCATTGGCTATAAATTCGGCAGTTATAATTCCGATAACACTTTTAATGTATTACCAACGGTGGAACTATAGAGCAGTTAGTGCCGGAGATGAAAATGCCATTAGTTTAGGCGTGAATCCGGTTAAGACCAGAATAATAGCACTGACGATGGCTACGTTGTGTACTTCGGTTGTGGTGTCATTTTTTGGAGTAATAGCTTTTATCGGTTTGGTCGTGCCCCATATGATGCGAAAAGTTGTTGGGAGTAATGAAGAATTTCTTCTTCCTTCATCGGCAATATGTGGTGCATTGTTTCTCCTTATTTGTGATACTTTATCACGGACAATCTTCGCCCCCATAGTGATTCCAGTTGGTATTATTACATCTTTGGTGGGTGCGCCAATATTCTTAATGCTATTATTTAAAATGAAGAAATCATGAGAATAGAGGTGAATAATATATCATATAGCTATGGTAAGAATCGAGCTATAGAAAATATCAAGTTTGAGGTTGATGACGGAACAATGGTGTCTATTGTAGGGCCAAATGGGAGTGGTAAAAGTACTCTAATAAAGTGCCTAAGTGGAGTGCTTAGGATAAAAGAGGGTTCAATATTGATTTCGGGCGAAAAATTGGATAAATCAATATCTAGAAAGCAGGCACAAGATATAGCGTATGTTCCGCAAGATGATTTCGAACCTGCTATGACAACTGTCTTTGACTTTTTAATGCTTGGCAGAAGACCCTATATACAATGGCATGAAAGGGACGAGGATGAAGATATAGTGATAGGAGTAATTGAAAAGCTAAAGATTGGAGATCTATGTATGCGCTATGTTGGAGATTTAAGCGGAGGGCAAAGACAGCTTGTGAGGATAGGGCGAGCATTATGTCAGACTCCCAAAGTAATACTCTTGGATGAGCCAACATCTAATCTCGATATAGGCAATAGAAAAGAAATAATGCTATTATTAGAAGGCTTGGTCGAAGAAGGTATAACCGTGATAACGGCGCTTCACGATGTGAATCTTGCATTTGATTACTTTGATAAAGTTATAATGCTCAAAGATGGAAGATTATTCAGAGAAGGTGGTAAAGAACTTGCCCAAAATGATGTGTTAAGTGAACTTTATGGGACAAATCTTAATGTTAGAAATATAGAAAATCAGATAATTGTATTACCAAATAAATATTAAAGCTATGAAGATTGAACTTGAACCAATTGGAGAGATCCAAAATGATAAAAAGCACTCATGTAATCCAGATGAAATAAAAAAAGTCCAAAGTAAAATCATCGTTAATGAAAAATATAGAGTAGGATTAACAGGTATAGAGAATTGCGAGAATATAGATGTAGTTTTCTATATGCATAAGAATAATGAAGTGATACTTGAGGGTACGAATAGGTGGGGCGATTATTGCGGCGTATTTGCTAGCCGGTGGCCTTCAAGACCCAATCATATAGGGATTACAAGATGTAAAATTATAGCGGTGAATTATGATAACTGTGAAATAATTGTCGATGGCTTAGATGCTTTAGATGGCAGTATTCTGCTTGATATAAAATGTGGCGATAAGAAGAAATGAGACGAGGGGTTGCTATATTATTTTTAGTGGCGTATTTTGGGGTTCTGCATGCATCACAAAGGGTTGATAGCACAAGTATATATAATATTAATGAGATAGTAGTAACGGCGACTAGAATACCACAAGAAATAAAGAATATCCCTCAGAGAATTGACGTGATATTACTACATAGGCTAAATTCAAATCCATCACTTTCGGCAGACGATGCCTTGAATCAAATATCAGGAGTGTTGCAACAAAGGACAAGTGGAATCCTGTCACGTAGGACGCTTGTGTCGTTAAGAGGAATGGGCGATGTGCAAGGACGTACATTGATAATGATAGATGGAGTGCCAATGAATACAGCTTCGACAGGATATGCCAATCTGAATAGAATTAGTCCGGAACTACTTGAACGAATAGAGATAGTGAAAGGTCCTGGCTCTTCTTTATATGGCGGTAATGCTATGGGAGGAATTGTGAATCTTATTACAAGAATGCCTCAAAAAACTCTTGAAGGGAGTGCCTCTTTTAGTGGCGGCTCGCTTGGCACTTTTATAACACACGGATATATAGGAGGGAACTCTGGAATGTTTAATTATTCCGTATATGGAGATTATGGACGCAGTGACGGATATAATACATATTCCAAAGAAGAACGGAGCGAGAAAACTATTCCAGTGTTTATGAAAGAATATTCCATTGGAACAACTATAGGAGTCTTATTCTCTCCATACAGTCAATTGCAAATTAGTGGAAGATATTATGACGGGAAAAGAGGCAATGGAACCAGATATTTCCCACAAGAAAAGATGCAGCCTACATTAGATCTGTATAATAGGTTTAGAGAAATGGATTATATGATTAACTATAAGGCCGCAATAAATGGTTTTCATATTACTCTGTCAGGAAATTACAGCCAAGAAAAATATGGGCAGTTGAATTCCAAAGGAAATTCGCTTTATGACGTGAATTGCATTAGACGAGATTGGCGTATTTGGTCGGTGGTATATAAAACTTTATCTGAGAGTAATATTATAAGTGGAGGAGTTGAGGTGAAAGGAGGATATGTGGATGGTAGAGATGTGTATCGTACTTCTACAGATATAGTGATAGATAGAGGAAAAAGTGTGCAAACTGGATTATGGATTCAGGATGAAATCAATTTAAATGATAAGTTTAGATTAGTTCCTTCACTAAGGTTTGATATAGCTAAAGTATATGATGGAGGCTTTTTCACTGAAAATTCTACTAGCATAAGTAATATTTATAAAGATATAACCGGGAAATTAGGTGATAACACGTGGACAGCTTTTAGTCCTAAAATTTGTGCCCAATATAAGTTGACTGATAATAGCAGAATATTCTTTAATGTGGCGTGTGGATTCAGGCCAGGAGCCCTTGAAGATATGGTGTGGGCTGGTCTCATGCGCGGTGTAATGATACTTTGCAATACGAGGTTAAAGCCTGAGCATGTAGCAAGTTTTGAGTTGGGCGCAGATTTCCATATAGGTAAGAGCGTTTCAATATCTCCATCAGTATTTTTTACTCATGGGTGGAATTATATATTTGATGTAAATACTGGTGATTCGGTGTCGATTGGAGAGAAGGTGCGACCTATCTTCAAAAAAAGTAATATAGGTAAGGTCGCAATCTATGGAGTAGAAATGGATGTGGATGCAGAAGTAAACGACAGAATTAATTTATTCGGAAATATTACATATCATTATACTGAGATTATGCGAGGAGCTGCAATAATTGGAGGGAAAGAGGTGAGTTTACACGGAGAACGCTTATCTTATGTGCCTAGATTAAAGTTAGCCCTAGGAGGAACCTGGCATAATAATATTGTGAATACGAATTTAAGCTATGTGTTATATTCACGTCAAACGACAGATGCAATAGGGGCATCAGATATCAAAGCTTATGGAATATTTGACGCAAAGCTGTGGCATAACTTCGCCCAAAAAATTGAGGTTAGCATTAATTGTAGAAATATGTTTGATAAAAGATATATAGACTCGGGACAACTGAGCATAGGACGTATGATTTTTGGTGAGGTGCGAATGCGATTCTAATTTCGGAAGCTAATAATATTTTAATATTTATAGGGAGTGGATGATTAGATAAGCATTAAAGATGTTAACTTTGTGTATATGCAGAAAGTTTCAATTCTAGTGGCCGTGTATAATTCTGAGCATTACTTACGTCAGTGCTTGGAATCTTTAATTGCGCAGACTTATTCTGATATTCAGATAATATGTGTGGACGATGCGTCAACCGATGATAGTTGGAATTTGCTGCAAGAGTATTCTGTAAAGGATTCTCGAATAATTATTGCGAGAAATAAAATTAATCAAGGACAAGCTCGCACCCGAAATAAAGGATTAGAATATGCTGATGGCGAATTTGTCACTATGGTGGATTCAGATGATTGGTTGGCAAAAGATGCAATCGAAGAAGCTATGAAAATATTCAGGGATAGTCCTATTACAGATTGCGTGTTATTTGATTTGATTAACTATTATGAAAAAGATAATAGATTTATATCTTATCCAGATTATACGGGAAAGGTGAGTTTTAGTGGAGAAGAAGCTTTAAAAGAATCTTTAGACTGGAGTTTGCACGGCCTTTATATAACAAGAACTAATATACAGAGGATGTATCCTTATGATGAATGTGTGAGATTCGGAGGAGATGATAATACGTCGAGATTGCATTATATGTGTTCGCGTGAGGTAAGAAGGAGTTCAGGAAAATATTATTATAGAATACACGAGAAGTCTGTAACAGGAGAAGTTTCAATAAATCAATTTGACACACTTACGGCTTCGTTGGATATGAAAGAACACTTAGAAAAACTTAGCGTAAGTAGAAGCTTAAGATGCACTTTTGAACGCATATGCTGGCATGAGGTGGTGAATATGTATGACTATTACTTAAAATATAAAAAGCGATTCACAGAAAAAGAGAGAGCTGAAATTTTAGATAAGATTAGAAATTCATGGAGCAAAGTAAATCATTCAGCACTGCCACTTAAAGAAAAAATAAAAGGCGGGTACATTACTTTATATAGCTTTGCTGCTTTTAATATTTGGGTGTCTTTCTACAGATGGGTGAGAATTAACACCCCAGCGATATTGCTAAAGAAACGATTGAAATATTAGGATATAAAATGGGAGCATCTATTATTAGATACTCCCATTTGAATATTAAATCGAGAATTTTATTCCTGCTATAATACTGCGTGGCATTAATGGCCCATACATATATCCTGAATCCCGTTTGGTTCCTAAATCAAAATCTTTTTGATAAGCATTTAGGAAGTTTAGTATTCCAATGCTAGCTTGCATTTTTAGCTGCTTCATGATTGTGAAATCATAAGCTGCTTTAAAATTCAATTCAAGAAAAGATTTAGTTGTTTTTGCTATATCAATAGGGGTGCCAGAACCTTCCATGTGTTGGACTAGCATTGGACCAGTGAAAGTGCCTGTTATGGATAAACTTAAGGGCGCAATAGGCGTATATTTCGTTGTTAAATAAGCATATGCATCTGGAGTTCGGAACATTTTCTTCGTAGGAGGAACATCCACATTTTCGCTCCAGTATTCATCTTTTTTATATCTTGAGCGTTGGAATGTAGCTCCAGCTTGAAGTTGAAATTTTGAAGAGAATACTGCTCGTCCTTCCAAATTAAGCCCAAATACACGTGCACCAGAACCATTATATCTTTCAAGGACGCTATTACCTAAAGCATCAGGTTCATCAAGTTTACGTAAAGCAAATACATCTGTTAGGTCAGTGTAAAAAGCTTCAATAAGAAGGTTTGTGCGCACTTGTCCAAAATTATGATACAAATCACTTGATAGACTTATACTTTGAGAACTTTCCTGCTTTAATCCATTTGCTAGAACTGTGACTACGCGTTCTCCTCCAACGACTGCAACATGGAAATCTTCATCAAAAGCTTGAGGAGCCCGGAAGCCCGTGGAATAAGTAGCTCGGAAATTTATATTCTTGGAAGGATTAAAACGAATGTTAGCGCGAGGAGATATTATGGCACTCTTAATAAAATCGTGCTTGTCGAGTCTTGCCCCAATAAGGAAGCCCCATCTGTCTGTCCTCCATTCATTTTGAAGATAAGCACTATATATGTTTACTTTTTGAGTAACGTCATGATGATAGCCGATAGCTACATCATGAAGATAGTTATAATTGTGTTCCACTCCTGCAACAAATTCGGCAGGCATAAAAAACAGATTAGAAATCTGACGCGTATATTGAGCCCCAGTTACAATAACAAAATCCTTAGTCCAACCATAGGCGTTTAGATCCTTATTGGCTCCATAGTAGCTGTCACGTTTAGTATTTTGAAAAGAGGAGAAAATATTTAACTTGTTGTTATAATCAGGTGAATATAAATCGAAGTTTAAAGCTCCACCTTGAATATTGTGGTCAACTTGCTCGCATATATTTACTTGGTGAGGGGCTCGATTAAGGCTGTCTCCTCCACGACGGAATTCATGCGTGCCGTGGAATTGGAACGTCAATCGAGAAAAATCTGAGGGACGAATAAAAGAGCGGAATCCCAATGTTTGCGATTTAATTTTTGGGATTTCAGAATATCCGTCTCCATTGTGGTCGTAGGCATCACGTAAACGGTTTTGCCCATATATGAATAAGCCAGCTTTGTGATTTGGTGTAACTAGTGATGCGTTAAAAGTGGTGTTGTTTTCCAATGATCCAGTTACACCAATTGATGTGAAATTATGTGCAATTTCGGCACTGTTCTCAATAGCGTCCTTAGTTATAATGTTAATAGTACCTCCAATTGCAGAAGAGCCAAACAGGGCAGACCCACCTCCGCGTATAACCTCGACTCGATCAATCATATTTGCTGGAATCTGCTCGAGTCCATATACTCCAGCTAAGGCAGAATATACAGGGCGAGAATCAAACAATATTTGAGAATAGTGACCATCAAGTCCATTAATTCGCACTTGAGTGAATCCACAATTCTGGCAATCATTCTCAACTCTAACGCCCGGTTGGTATGTAAGACCATCTGCTAGGCATGAGCCTCCTACCATATCGAAAACTTGTGCATTTAAAACATTTACAAGTGTAGAACTATTTCGGCGTTTGACTTCGCTTTTATTTCCTGTAACAACAACTTGTTCTAATTGGAATGCATCATCAAGTATAGAAAAATCAAGATGAGTATCGCCATTTATTTCTGCTAATTTCTCTTGTGACGAGAATCCTATTCCAGAAGCTTCAACGGCATATTTGCCATTTTTTACACCCTTAATAGAATAATTTCCATTCTCATCGGTGTTAGCTCCCAGAGAGGTACCAATTATTCTAACATTAATGAACGCTAATTTCTCTTTGCTTGTTTTGTTTGAAACGCATCCACTGAGAGTGGCCGCATTCCCAGTTTGTTGCAATGATGCCATAAAAATAGCCATCATGCAAAATATATATTTTTTCATTGATTTGCTTAATGTATTTTGTAAGTTATTCTTACGCCTTATTTTCACAAATAGGCATAAATATAATTTTGCGATAATATTTAGTTACCGCATTAGATAAAATTAGAATAAACTATAAAATACAAGGTGGAGCTCTTAGGTAAAGTCCAATAGAGCGGAGATGAATTGTGTGATATGGCTTGCACGCATTTAGAACTCTAAGAAATAAATAAAAGGCTGAAAATGCAATTGCCCCAGAGGCAACAATAAAAATAAAGTTGCTAAGAGAGAATAATGTAGAATAAGTGTTTGGGGTGTGCGAATGCCCAGAAGAGTTAAATGGGTGCGAGTGAATTATTAATGTGTCGTTAACCTTGTGGACATGGACAAAAAAAGTATTGCTACAAGTATAGCTCACAAAGAGCAATGCTAATAGCAAAGCTATAATTCGATGTCTTAAAGGGAAATTTCTCATTATAAATTACAAATCTGGAACAAAGATACTTATTTAGAACGATTCTAAGCAAAGAAATGTAAACTTATTTTAGAAATTAATATCTGAACGCTTTAAAATATCTAAAAATTTAATGAGAGTCTGACGTTTATCTGTCTGCGAGTTAAATAGTTAGGTACTGCATATTGGATATTGTTAACATCTGTGACCCAATAATAGCTACTAACATTTGAAATGTCGAATAGATTGAAAACATCAACACCAATCCATGCACTCTTGAAATGGCGAAGGAAGTTATCTGGTTTAGACTCAGATGCTCCTAGGAGTTGGTATGACAGCCCCATATCTACACGTTTATAAGATGGTACACGGAAATAAGACTGATCGCGTGTGGTGCGAGGAGAGGTAGTGGGCAATCCATCGGAGAATATAGCTTTAAGACTAAATTTTAGTTTCGGGAATTTAGGAAAATAGTCAGTAAAGAAAAGTGCAAAGCTATAACGTTGATCGGTAGGACGTGGTACTTTAACTCCGTTTAGGTTCTCTTGAGTTTTCATAAGAGAGAAGCTAATCCAAGAATCCGTGCCTTCCACAAATTGACCGAAGAACTTGAAATCAAGACCAGTTGCGTAACCTTTAGATTGGTTCATTCCGGAATAAATCATTTTTAGGTTGTCTATTTCATAAGGAATCAAGTTAGACAGATTCTTATAATATAGCTCAGCTGTGAGTTTGAAGGGGCGATTAAGAGAACGGAATGTGTAATCGCTACCAAGTATGAAGTGAAGGCTTCGTTGCGATTTAATGTCTTTGTTCAAAATGATTGAAACATTACCGTTGGCATCAGTCTGTCCCATTCGATATTCTTTATAGAATGGGGCTTGATAGTAAAGTCCTGTGGCAAAACGGAACGAGAATTTTTCATTACGTTTTGGAATGAATCCCACACTAGCTCGTGGGCTAAAAAGTAATTCCTTGTTGAAATCCCAATAAGAAAGTCTTATGCCCCCGTTGATTGTTAGATATCCAGCGTCGTTGCTAATTTTGAAAGCATCTTGAAGGAATCCAGAGATACGGTTAGATGAGAAATCTTGGCGAGAAGACAGATTATATATCATATTGATGCCAGAACCGCTGTGAGGTAAAGAATATCCAGCAGAATCTCTTTGCTCCCATTCACGTGAACGCTCATATACAGTCTCGTGATTTAAGGTCGCTCCATATGAAAGGTTGTTTTTGCCAAGAGCCGTATTCCCTTTAAGTGCAAATGAGAATACGCTTATTTTGAGCCTATTCCTAGCGTGCTCGTGATATTTACCTACGCCAAGCTCACCTCCTATAGCTGAGCCACCAGATGCGCTTCCAGATGTTCCAGCTTCATCAAGCCAATATTCTCCATGAATATCATATCCTACAAGCTCATTAGTTAGATATCCGGATGAAAGCAATGTGAAATCAGTACTCTTTGATGGTTTGTAATTTAGGGAAAGAGCCCCAAAATAAGTTTCGAATTTATCCTTCTCCTGTCCATCAAAATATACCTTAAACTGTTTGGCATCGGTAGAAGTACCGAAGCTTGTAGAACGAGATTGAGGGGTGAATCGGTAATTATTAATGGAAATATTGCCAAGGAAAGACAATTTCCATTTGTCAGTTATTCTATAAATCAAGTTGGTTTGATAATCGAAATATTGAGGATCATATTCCCCTTTGGTTTCAAGTGAACCGAGAAGTGATGAATTACGTTTGTAGCGGAATCCATGAAGTTGGGAGAATTTCTTAGAGCTTTGTCCTAATGATAGGCTACCTCCTTGAAGGCTCAAAGCCAGTGCACCCTCGAAAGCTTCAGGCTCACGATATTTTATGTCTAAAACAGAAGACATCCTATCTCCATATTCAGCATTAAAGCCACCCGTAGAGAATCCGACAGACCCGACAAGGTCAGGGTTGATAATACTAAGGCCTTCCTGCTGTCCTGAACTGATAAGTTGCGGGCGATATAGCTCGATACCATTAATATAAACACTATTTTCATCATAGGATCCACCGCGAACCATATATTGTGAGCTCATTTCATTTTTAGAGCTTACCCCAGCCATAGTGGTTAGAACCGCTTCAATGCTGCCTCCTGATGCATCAGGAGTGAGCTTAGCAGCAGATGCATCAATGCTCTGCATCTGATTTGTCTGCTTTTTGAATTCTACAATTTCGATTTCGCGGAGGTCGTGAGCCTTCGGGTAAAGACGAACGTTCAATGAAATATCTCCTTTTGCATCAATGAATCGGCGTTTTACGTCTTCGTAGCCAAGGCAACTAACCACAATCATTATAGTATCGTGAGGAGCTACGGATAATGAATACTCTCCCTTGATGCTCGTATTCACGCCGAGAGCCGAACCTGCCACTCTAACTGTGGCAAATTCAATTGGAGAATCTTTTTCATCGGTAACTTTCCCATGAAACTTTACTTGTGCAGAAGTTCCAAAAGCGATTGAAATAAATGATATTATAGAGAAAATATATGGTAAAAATTTCATCCTGTATTGATTATTAAAGCTATCCTTTATGGTTGATAAAGAAAGCTGTATGATTAATTAACGAGAAAAACATTATTTCAGTATAATTTGAGCTGATTTTTATAAATCATGGCATGATGGTGGATTTATTGGTAATAAAGCATATATAGAATGATGTTAGAAATTGTTGTATATTTGTAGGAGACATCATAAAATAGAATTTTAGAAAAATAAGATATTCGTTATGGATAATTTTCATGAATTGCTTGTAACAAGGCATAGTATCAGAAAGTATTCTGAAGAAGAAATCTCTGCAGAAGAAGTGAAACTGCTATTAGAGGCAGCTTTGATGGCCCCATCATCAAAGAATAGCCGACCTTGGTATTTTGTAGTGGTAGAGGATAAGAAAAAACTTGAAATGCTGAGTACTTGTAAAAGTTTTGGAGCTGCTCCTATTGCTAAATGCAGTCTTGCAGTAGTAGTGGCTGCTGATCCAGAGATGAGTGAGGCTTGGATTGAAGACTCTTCTATAGCGGCAACACTATTACAACTTCAAGCCGAGGATTTGGAACTTGGAAGTTGCTGGATTCAGATTAGAGGTAGAATGCGTGATGATGAGGAAACGGCAGATGATTATGTGAAAGCCGTTCTTAGCATGCCAGCCTCTCTGCAGGTGGAATGCATCATAACATTGGGCCATAAAGGAGAAGAGCGCAAACCGTTCAATCCAGAAAAGATGCTTTGGGAGAGAGTCCATGTAGGGGAATGGAGACCAGAATAGGATGAGGATCGTTTTACTCGGTTCAGGAAATGTAGCCACGCATTTGGCTAAAGGTTTGACTGCGAAGCATGAGATATTACAAATCTACAGCCATACATTAACGCATGCACAAACCTTAGCTAAGGAAATAGGTTGTGAGCATGTGACTGATGACATGGCTGATATTATGACAGATGCCGATGTTTATATAGTGTCGGTAAAGGACGATGTGCTGCCTAAGCTTGCTGCAAATACGCTTGCTCCAGACGCAATATGGATTCATACTGCGGGCAGTGTGAAGATGGAAGTTTTTGAGAACTATAAGAACCGTTATGGGGTGCTTTATCCAATGCAATCGTTTTCAAAATATGTAGCCGTGAATTGGAAAGAAGTCCCAATATTTGTAGAAGGAAGTGATGCCGAAACTTTAGCAGCTATAACTGATTTGGGACGGGATTTATCAGAGAATGTGGGTTTTGCAGATAGCACAATGAGGAAACGACTACATATAGCCGCAGTTTTTTCTTGTAATTTTGTGAATCATTTGTGGGTGCTTGCAGATGATGTGCTCCAAGAAGGTGGATTAAAATTTGACTCGATGCTTCCATTAATTCGTTCAACAGTGGATAAACTTTCAAAGGTGTCACCTAAAGATTCGCAAACCGGACCAGCGGTGCGCGAAGATTATGCTGTGATGCAAAGTCATCTTGATATTCTTGGAGACGGAGAGAAAAGCAGGTTGTATAAGGCTCTATCTGAGAGTATAATAGAAACAAAACATAGAAATATATGAGTTCGATCAATTATGATTTAAAAAAGATAAAGGGAATTGCATTTGATGTGGATGGCGTGCTGTCACCATCTGTGATTCCATTACATCCGAATGGCGAGCCAATGAGGTGTGTGAGCATTAAAGACGGATATGCATTGCAATTGGCCGTAAAACATGGCTATAAGCTAGCTATTATAACAGGTGGAAATACTGAAGCAGTGAGAAAACGTTTTGAAGGGCTCGGGTTGCAAGATGTATTCATGGGGGCTGCCGTGAAGAAAGAATTTTACGAAAAATGGTTAACGAAGCACGGATTAAAGCCAGAAGAGACTATTTTTGTGGGCGATGATATACCAGACTTGGAGGTAATGGCTATGGCAGGTCTTGCAGTGGCTCCAGCAGATGCAGCTAGCGAGGTGAAAGAAGTGGCAGGCTACATATCGCCATTTGACGGAGGATATGGCGTTGGTCGCGACATCATCGAGCAAATGATGAAAGCTCAGGGGGAATGGATGGCCGATAGAAGAGCCTTTGGATGGTAAATAATACAAATTATAATTGATGAGACCATTAGAGAATTTAGAGAAATATGATGTGGTATTGGCTTCAAACTCTCCACGTAGAAAGCAATTGCTAGAAGAACTTGGAGTGAAATTCCGCATATTCATAATCCCTGGAATTGACGAAAGTTATCCAGAATTTTACCCTGCAGAAGAGATTGCTCCGTTTATATCAAAGAAAAAAGCCTCAGCATATCAAAGTGGGATTACAGCAAATGAGCTAGTGATAACTGCAGATACCGTCGTGGTGTGTGATGGAGAAGTGCTAGGGAAACCACATTCAGAGAGCGAGGCTAAGAAAATGCTGAAGAAATTGTCGGGTAATACCCACGATGTGATTACGGGAGTGACAATTACCACAAAGGACGAAATGAGTACCTTTAAAAGTGTCACAAAGGTTAAATTCGCTGATTTGACAGAAGAGGAGATCAACCATTATATATCAAAATATCAGCCAATGGATAAAGCCGGAGCATACGGAATTCAGGAATGGATAGGATATGTGGGGGTGAAGAGTATCAATGGAAGCTTTTACAATGTAATGGGGCTTCCTGTTCAGAAGCTATATACAGAATTGAAGAGATATTAATCTCTATTGACGATAATATAGGCGCAATAGCGACTATCATTATAGAGGGGTGCCAGTAATTGGAATCCCTCTATTATTTTGCCATTTTGGATCTTAAGAGGATGTTCAACGGCAATATTTTTAATATATACGCTTGATATAGGTTTCTTGTGATATTCGATTTTAAAGATTCCTTGAGAAGCCGGGTTTATGAACTTATCGCCGATTATACTTGTGACGATACCCATGGTGTGTCGTAGATTAATCTCGATACAGGGGTTCAACAATGGCGAATTATCGGCATCTTGATATATGAGCATGTCTATGCCTAGACAACCATTATAGAATGGTGCTATCTTAGAATTTAGAATATCAATAAGGACGGCTTTGACTCTGTCAATTAAAGAATCGTTTTGTAGTGTGCTGCAGATTTTGTCGCGTAGTTTTGCAGAAGACATTACTTCTCCAGAGTCGAAAGAGCGATGGGCATCATTATGGAAGATTGAATAGCCTATGAAACTTGTGCATCCATCTAAACATTCAAACTCAAGAGCAAAGTCCATTAATGGAGATAGCGGTTGCTCGCAAAGTATTGACCCTTGTCGGCGAAGAATCCCTCGACACCATCTCTCAAATTCTATTGCCTCGGAGTCAAGGACTCTGAAAATTCCTTTACCGCTAGCGGACCATGGAGCCTTTATGTATGCTTCGGAATAATTGACTGCAAAAGAGTGAATGTCATTAAAGTTATTCAACTCAACCGGAATTGGACATTGTATTTCGGAAATCTTGTCGTGAAGTATATTTTGAAACTCAATGGTTAATCGGCGGTGAGATAGTTGACGGATTGAATCAATTTGAGAATCGGAAGGGAGAATTCTTGATTGAGCCCCAGAAGTGAAGAGCCTTTTGCGGAGATCGTAATCCCAACCCCACGGTATTATATTCTCGGCATGGTTTAACGATGAATATGGAAAGGCAAAGACCTCAATCGAATATTTGCTATTTAGGGAATTAAGGAAAAGCGTGTCGTCTTCAGTGTTCTGTGATAATAAACTGTCATGCGGGGATGAAATCCATGCAGGAAGAAGTTGCAGATCGCGTCTTAATCTCTGTGCCATTGGAGGGGCAGTGTAATTTTCTGCGCCAAAAGCTAATGCCAAATCATGTTCTGGATTGAATATGCGAACCGTTTTCTTCATTGTGGGGGATTTGAGCGCAAAGATAGGAAATTTGAAATAATTAGTGCCAATGTGACAAATAAAGAATTTTTGGGGAGAAATAGATGGTAATTTTGTGCAACAATATCAAAGGTTCTTCGTCATAGGTATAAAGAAAACAAATAAAAACGATCTAATTATGGAAAATTTAAAGACAAGAGTATTATTAATAGCCATCGCTCTGTTCCTAGCCACCCTTACGGCATCGGCCATTACACCACGGGATATTTTGGTGAAATATTCTAAAATGTCGGATAGCAATATAGTTGATTTAATAAGCGGGACTAATAAGCACTGCAAGGATGTGAAGGAAATTAAATCGATGAAGGTCATTTCGATAAAAGATAATGCAAAGAAAATTTTCGATGAGATAAAATCTGATTTGAATGCGCTCTCCAAGGATGACGATGAGATAAGGGTAAGAAACAATGGGGAGGATGGAAGCTCTTTTGTTATAATGAAATGTGACTCTAAGAATAAAATTAAAACTATATTTGTAGTAAGCTATAATTTTGACGGGTGTTCTTTGGTTTATATTGAAGGTGACATCAATATGGGTACATTCAACTATGGAACCCCATTTGCTTAGAATAATAGAGCCAGAATAGAGTTTAATGGATACTACGACTTTTAAAGACCGCCTATTGCCGCTAAGTGGGAAACTATATAATATAGCTTTCAAAATTGTGGGCGAAACATTTGTGGCGGAGGATATGGTGCAAGAGGCATATATAAAGTTGTGGGGGAGAAAGGGAAATTTAGATAAATTGAGCAATATTGAAGCATTTGCGGTGACGATTCTAAAGAACCAATGTCTGGATTATTTGAGAACACGTCATGAATATGTAGATATAGAAGCCGAAAAAGAAGCTTTTGAAAAAACTCAATACGAAGAAAAGGAGGACAAAGAAAAATTGAGCCAAGTAATGGTAATGATAGAGCATTTACCGCCTCAACAGAAGACTATATTGGAAATGAGATGTATAAAGGACCTTTCCATTGAAGAGATTGAGAAGGCAACAGGATTGACAAATATTAATGTAAGAACATTGCTTTCAAGAGCACGCAAAAAGATGCGCGAAATGTGTGAGGAGGCACTAAAAGAATGATTGAAGAAAAAAACATAAAAGAAATACTTGATAAGTTTTATTTGGGCGCTACCACAGTAGAAGAAGAAAAAGCTCTAGAGGAATACTTTGACTATACACCTATAGTGTCGGAAGATTTAAAGGTGGACAAAGAACTCTTCTTGTCAATGAAGGCAGAGAGGGTTAGGACTCAGGAAATAAGAGTGGTGCCATTGCAATTGGACTCTAATCTTAATAAGTTAATTGAATCGCTCGACGAAAAAGATCGTAAAGCTAGAAAAGAAAAGACTCCATTTTGGTATATAGCTGGTATAGCAGCTTCTGTGATTGTGCTTTTGTCTGTGTCATTGTATCTATTCAATGTTAGGAATGATAACAATTCAATAGACATCAGTCGAGTACATCAGCCTGCAACACAAGAAGAGGCGATGCAGCAAACTAGCAAAGCATTATTATTGCTTTCCGAGAAGTTGAATAAAGCTGATTCTCAGCTTGAAATGATGGATGGAAAGATTGAAAAGGTTAAGAAAGATTTTAATGATAACATTAAATAAAAAGTTTGATTATGAAATGGCGTAGTGTTTTGGTGATAATTATAGTATTTATTTCTTCTGTTACAGCATTTGCTCAGGAGAGTGTACTGAGTAATTTGTCAGAGTTAAAGGGTGTGAGTACTGTGTATATTTCTAAGTCAATGCTTTCAACAATGAAAGGACGTTCGTTTAATAATCTCAATATTGGCAATATCGCAGGCAAATTAAATAATCTTGAGATATTGAATATTGATAATAATTCATCTGTAAGGCGTGCGAGAATTCAATTGAAGACACTCAATAAAGACAAATCACTGGAAGTTATAATGAAGATGAAGGATGATGATGATATGACGACTATTTATGGCGAGCGTAAGGGAGGAAATTATACAAAGGTTGTAATGGTTGTGGATGAAGGAGATGAAATTACTATAATAAACATGAGTGGTCAGATAAAGCTAGACCAAATCAGTAATTTGACCCGATAAATGTGGTGAAAGTATTGCATGGGAAGGAAAAAATGCTTACTTTTGCAGTGTAAAATATGGCTCGCTAGCTCAACTGAATAGAGCATCTGACTACGGATCAGAAGGTTATAGGTTTGAATCCTATGCGAGTCACAAGAAAGGAAGCTGTTAACTGAATGTTGACAGCTTTTTTTGTATATGTTAGCGGCGCCTTTTGGATATGATTTCTTATGTGACAGTGCAGTCATTTTGAAATCAATTTAGTCAATCCTGAGCCCTTTGGGTCTTAGTGGAGTATAGGTGGATTTCCAGAGCGGTTTGAGGCTATATAGGGGAGGTCCATATTTGCGATGGAGTGTGGTGATAAAAAAATGATTGCTGTGCAGATGCACAGCAATCATTAATATGATAATACTATTTGACTATTAGATTTTAAACAGCTCTTTCATTTTGTCTAATGCAACAGAAAGACCATCGGAGTCTTTACCACCAGCTTGTGCGAAATGAGGCTGACCACCGCCGCCACCTTTTATCATCTTGGCTGCTTCACGAACTACATTAGAAGCATTTAATCCTTCTTTAACAAGATTGTCAGAAATCATTGCAGTAAGTGTAGGTTTTCCAGCCTCGTGAGTGGCTGCAATAAAGATGGTGTCAGGATTGTTGTCGGCTTTTATAGCAAAAGCAACACCACGAACAACCTCGGCTACTCTAGGCCCACTACAAGTGATGACTGTGATTCCATGCACATTCTCAGCCTTTGCAACAAGTTGCTCTTTAAGGGTCTTGATCCTTTCTTGAAGGAATTCTTCAGCTTGCTTGCGAAGATCGGAATTTTCAGAAAGTGCTTTTTGGAGTGCCGGAAGGATATTAGGTGCATTGTTAAGAAGCGCACTAATATCTTTAAGAGTATCGGTGTAATTATAAATAGCATTCTCAACACCTTCGCCAGTTATAGCTTCGATGCGTCGGATGCCAGCAGCAATACTGCTTTCAGATAATATCTTAATCATACCTATATTACCCGTATTCTTAACATGGGTACCACCGCAAAGCTCGATAGAGTCGCCATATTGGATGACACGTACACGGTCGCCATATTTTTCTCCAAATAGAGCCATAGCACCAAGTTCTTTAGCCTGTGCGATAGGGACGTCGCGATGCTCGCAGCGTGGAATAGCCATGCGAACTTTCTCATTAGCTAAATGCTCAACTTTGCGAATTTCCTCATCGGTCATCTTTTGGAAATGAGAGAAGTCGAAACGGAGAATGTCCGCATTGACGAAAGATCCCTTTTGTTCAACATGTGTACCGAGAACTTCGCGCAGAGCTTCATGCAGAAGGTGAGTTGCCGTGTGATTGCAGCAGATAGCTTGACGAGCCTTGGTGTCTATAACGGCACGGAAAGTTTCTGTTACATCTGCTGGAAGTTTAAGTGCAATACAAACGGATAAATTATTCTCACGCTTAGTATCTATAATTTCAATTTCTTCATTTGCAAAAACAAGTTTTCCTTTATCACCAACCTGGCCACCCATTTCTCCGTAGAAAGGAGTGCGGGCGAGAACTATTTGATAGAATTCATTATTGCGTTGTTTAACTTTGCGATAGCGAAGAATTTCAGTTTCAACTTCGTCAAGGTCATATCCGACAAATTCAGATTCTCCGTCTTTTAACTCAACCCAGTCACTGGTCTCAACAGCAGCTGCATTGCGTGCACGTTGTTTCTGTTTGTCCATTTCGGCAGTAAATTCCTCAATATTGACAGTGAGACCGTTTTCTTTTAAGATCAGCTCTGTTAAGTCAAGAGGGAATCCATAAGTATCGTAGAGCGTAAATGCTTCCTTTCCAGATATTTCTGTCTTACCCTTAGCTTTAGTGTCAGCAATAACTTTGTCGATGAGCTTTATACCTGTTTCGAGGGTTCTTAAGAATGCTTCTTCTTCTTCCTTTATTACTTTCTTGATCAATTCATTTTGAGAAACAAGTTCTGGATAAGCGTCACCCATTGAATCAATAAGTGTGTCAATGAGTGTGTACATAAACGCAGACTTTTGTCCGAGGAATGTATATCCATAACGGACAGCACGACGGAGGATACGTCTAATCACATAGCCTGCTTTAGCGTTGGATGGAAGTTGAGAATCGGCAATTGAGAATGCTATCGTGCGGACATGGTCGGCAATAACACGCATTGCGATATCAGTTTGCGTTCCGTCGCCATAATTAATGCCAGAAAGTAGGGCAATTTTACGGATAAGTGGCTGGAAAACGTCGGTATCGTAATTTGAGCGTTTTCCTTGAAGAGCCATACAAAGACGTTCAAATCCCATTCCAGTATCAATAACACGAGCAGGAAGTGGCTCTAGTGAACCATCAGCCTTTCTATTGTATTGCATGAATACAAGATTCCATATCTCAATTACCTGAGGATGGCTTGCATTTACTAATTCGCGTCCAGGTTTTGCTGCTTTCTCTTCATCGCTACGGATGTCAATATGAATTTCAGAGCAAGGACCGCAAGGACCAGTGTCGCCCATTTCCCAAAAATTATCATGACGATTACCATTTATAATATGATCTTTAGGAAGGTGAGTTTCCCAAATTGAGGCAGCTTCGTTATCTCGGTCTAAGCTTTCAGGAGCATAGCCCTCAAATACTGTTGCGTAAAGGTCATTAGGATTTAGTTTAAGAACGTCAACAAGATATTCCCATGCCCAATTAATAGCTTCTTTCTTGAAGTAGTCGCCAAAAGACCAGTTTCCAAGCATCTCAAACATAGTGTGATGATATGTGTCAAGTCCAACTTCTTCCAAGTCGTTATGCTTACCACTAACACGGAGACATTTTTGAGAATCGGCCGCTCGTTTGAACTTTGGCGCAACATTGCCAAGAATAATATCTTTGAACTGGTTCATACCAGCGTTAGTAAACATCAAGGTTGGGTCGTCTTTGATGACCATAGGAGCAGAAGGAACAATCTTATGATCTTTATTCCTGAAGAACTCCTTAAAAGATTCTCTTACTTCTTTAGATGTGAGCATATTGCTATCGGTTAAAATTGTATTTGTGCAAGTAAAAGTGAAAAAAGTCACTTTACTATGAATTTATTCAGAAAAATAGTTTACAAAAGTACTCTATAAATATTATTTTTGCAAACATAAGGTGTTGCAAGTCATCTTAGAAAAAGTAAAAAGAGTGTAACTCAAAAATAGAAGAGCGATATGGACGATTTAGATAAAAAATATTATAAGATAAGTGAAGTGGCAGATATCTTGAATGTGCCAGCATCGACATTACGCTTTTGGGAAAAGGAATTTACTATAATAAAGCCGAAGAGAAATGCGAAAAACACTAGATTCTATACACCCCAGGATATCGAAACCATAAGAAAAGTATATTACCTTGTAAAGGAAAAAGGACTAAAACTGGATGCCGCTCAAGCGGAGATCTTACATAATAGACAAAATATAGACAGAACCTATGAAGTGGTGGAGCGTTTAAAGAATATGCGTGAAGAATTACTTAAAATTCAGGATGCTCTAGATTCAGTAAAATAGGATATATCTAAGATATAAAATTGGTGCCATTCATTATAAAATAAGGTGAATGGCATTTTTTATGATAAAATTTATATAAATAAAAGATGGTGTTAGCTTCATGAATAATAAATTTTAAGATTTATAATAAAAAAATTGGTGAAAAAATTGTTAAATATATTCGAATAACTACCTTTGTAACGGTTATGTAACTTTAATTCTCAGTAGAATCTAGAGAGATTTATATTGAGATTGTAGGTGTGCGTTATTGAATCCTTTTTATAGTGCGTCTTTTAAGAAAGAGAAATGTGAGGACTGAATTTATCAGCTCTATTTGTGTCCATTATGCGAAATAGGAAGGATATTTTTAAACTTTATTATTTTAAAACTCGATGAAAAAATTAAATCTACTTCCGCTAATCCTGGCATTTATTATGTCATGTAGAGCTTTCTCAGCAAACGCTATTTTGTTTTCAGAGAATACAGGAGTACAAGAAACTTCTTTTGCCGGTATGGGTAATTCTAATGAAGAATTGGCTAGAGCTTATTATAAGCCTACATCAACTAATCCTTCAATAAGTTATAACCTTTATGGCGCGACAGAGTATCTAACCAGAATCAGAATCTATGCCAGACCTTACGATTCAACCATAGGCGTTAATAATTCAGGATTGTCTGTGACAGATATGGCTTTTTTTGATTACCGAGATCCGATCAATAAAAATGGAGCATTCCTTATAGGCGAAACTACAACGATTGGTAATGGTACAATAACACCAAATGTGGCATTAACCACTGGGAAACAATATGTGATTTATCTGACAGCAGATATTATTGGCAGCGATAAAAAAACTTTACCATTGATGAATGCTGGTAGTAATTTCACAAAAGTGGGAGGATTAATTACAAAAATAGGAGATTCAAATATAACAACAAGTTCTGCGAAAGTTGATGGCAATAGAACTTTGGTGCTAAAAAGAAAGCTTTTGTATACTCCAGGAGATTACTATTCAAAATATTATAGAATTCCAGCAATGGCTAAAGCCTCAGATGGTTCGCTAGTGGCTATTTCAGATGCAAGGAAATACCATATACATGATATAGAAAACGATATTGATATGCTAAGCTGTAGATCAACAGATAATGGCGTTACATGGAGCTCTCCAGTAACAATAGCAAAGGGATCAGGAGGATATGAAGGGATGCCTGAATCAGTTTGTTTGCTAACGACTGGATATGGAGATGCCGCATTAGCGTCACTACCTAATGGTAATCTCATTTGTACGATGGTAAGTGGCTACCGGTTAGGTGGTAGCCCATCAGATAGAGCAACGACTAACTGGTACACAATAAGCCGTGATAACGGAAAGACATGGAGCTCTCTTAAAGAAATCCCAAATACAGTGTATAATAGTGAACGTGGATGTATAGCTCCAGGAAATATGTGCGTGGTTAAATATGGTATATTGCAAGGGAAGATATTAGCTTGCTTTAGAAGCTACAAGAGTGGCAATTCAGCTACGAACTATAATTATTTCCTTATATATGACCCAGCAACCGATAAATGGAGTAGGATGGGTAGTAGTATTAAAATAAGTAGTGCGGATGACGAAGCTCACTTGGTGGAAATTGACGCAAATAAATTCTTAATGTCAATACGTGATGGAAATAGAGTTTACGCATACGTATCAATTGGTGGAACAGCTTCAAGCCCAACATATTCATATACAACTGTATCTTCTAGCATGGGTCTTTCAGTAGCGTGCAACAGTGATATTATTTCATATACAGATGGTACTGGAGTTAAATATTTGATTCAGTCATTACCTTATGAAAGTGCAAGTGATTCATACAGCCATTCAACTAGAAGTGGTAATAATATTACAACTGCGACATCATATAATGGGGGAAGTTCAATTGTATGGACTAAACGTATAAACATAAGTGATCCTTTAAATAGTAGAGTAGAAACAGCACAGTATTCATCTTTAACAGTACAAGAAGATGGAAGCATAGGGGTGTTTTATGAAGAGTATCCATTGATTGCGCAGGTTACAACAACAGATAATCGTGGGGATTATTTGCTTTCATCGTGGTATATGAATTTCAGAATAGGCGATATTATACCTGGAGCTACAACAACGACTTCGACAACAACCGCATATACAGCTCCAACTATATCACCTGTTTCACAAACTTATGATTTAATAAGTTCGGATAGGCCTCAAGTAACAATATCTCAAACAAATGGGTCTTCTGTTACAACATATTATCTTATACAATATTATTTGAATGGGTCGGATGCGGTAAATAAGACTACTGCTACATTATCATTTACTGGTAACTCAAAATCATTTTCTTGGAGTGATATATGCACTGCTCTAGGAATATCTGACGTAGTGGCTAATTCTTATATAAGAATTTCAGCTTATGTGTCGGGCTCAAATACAACATCAGTTATCTATTCATTTAGAAATAATGTTAGAAAATTGAGGGTCGTTCCAATGCCAGTAAATAATCTTGGAGATATTACTTTATCATCGGTTAATATGAGCCCAGCTGGACCATACGAAGTATTTAAGGTCGCAGAGGGCGAAACTGTAACATTAAATGCACCTGGGGCATATAGCTATAAATTTATTAAATATACCACTGATAGTTTAGGAACAAGTGCATTGAGCTCATTGGTGTCGAGTTACTCATCAGTTAATAAGGATGGGTATCAGGTGCAATTTGCTGTTCCAAAAGACGAGTCCCTTTACCCAACAGAAGCTAATGGCATATTTAATATATATGCATGGTATAATATGAAAGGCGGATTATATACTAAGGTGAAGACTTCTTACAATGTTAAAGATAATACATCGTTATGGTGTACTGACTCAAGTGTGAAAACTGAGCCAACGGTATCTTCAACACTATCATTAACGGCTCCAAGCAAAGCGGATAATAGCGCTTCAATGTTATATTATTATAATAATGAGAATTCGATGAGTGCAACTATGGATATTATTCCTGATGCAGAAACATGTAAAAATATAAATCTGGTAGTACTAGCGAGAATAGGAAATCAATATATTATGAACGGTTCTAAGTATAAATATGCTTTGCTTAACGGCCGTAATTATTCATATCCTTATACTTCTACGCTATACTCAAATGCATTTTCGGTTGCTGATTGGTACACGTTGTCAAATGGAACAGTAGTGCCGGTGGCTCAAAAGAATATAGAGTGGAATATGTTCACGTCATTGCCAAACCAACAAGCTGGAGATAAGAATGCCCGACCTACTATTTCCATTGACATGTATGCTGTGGCTTCAGATATAGCGTCAGTTGAAGATATGTTGGATAATTCTAAGTATCTATATAAAGTTACATATCCAATAAATTTTAATGATGTTACAACGGCTGTAAATGATATCAATTCTCAAAATGATGAGTTAGTTATATATAGTGATGGAGATGGAGTTGTCTTAAAGACAAGCAAGGATATGTCTGTAACCATTGTAGATATGCTAGGCAGAGTTGTTAATAAAGCTATGGTAAATGGAGAAGAACATATCTCCTTGCCTAAAGGTGTTTATATGGCAAACAATAAGAAATTTATAGTAAAATAAAGAAAAGAAGATTGAATAAATAAAGAAATGGCGTTTACAAATAAGTAAACGCCATTTCTTGTTATTATATGCTATGGGAATTATTACCCATATTGTACAGTACCATCTGGATTCAAGAAATCTTCTTCATTTAAGCTTTTCTCATATTGATTCATGGCACGATAACTCATACCCATGCTAGAGAATCCGCCATCATGATATAAGTTCTGCATAGTAACTTTGCGAGTTAGGTCGCTAAACATCACTACACAATAGTCAGCACAATCTTCGGCTGTGGCATTGCCAAGAGGAGACATGCGATTGGAAAAATCGAAAAGCGAAGTCATGCCTTTAATACCACTTCCAGCCGTTGTCATAGTAGGAGATTGAGAAATAGTGTTTACACGAACATTATGTTCTCGACCATAAATATATCCAAAGCTGCGTGCGATAGATTCAAGAAGTGCTTTGGCGTCAGCCATGTCGTTATATCCAAAAAGTGTGCGCTGTGCTGCTATATAAGATAGAGCCACAATGCTACCCCCATCTGCAATGGCATGGTTCTTTTTAGCAGCTTGCATCATTTTGTGGAATGAAACAGCAGAAATGTCATAAGTCTTTGACATCATTGCGTAATTAATGTCATCATAAAGGCGGCGTTTTCTAACGTTTGGAGACATTCCAATAGAGTGTAGAACGAAGTCAATAGGACCACCAAGAACTTCCATTGAACGAAGAAAAACATGCTCTAGCTCTTCGTAGCTAGTAGCATCTGCATGAATTACCTCGGCGTTAAGTTTTTCGCTTAGCTCATTTAGTTCTCCCATTCTTAGCGCTATAGGAGCATTGCTCAAAGTGATTGTGGCGCCTTCCTCTACAACCCGCTCGGCTACTTTCCACGCTATACTTTTGTCGTTAAGGGCTCCGAAGATAACACCTCTTTTACCCTTTAATAAGTTATAACTCATTATTTAAAATATTGATTTTATAAACCTGCGAAGTCCTTTTTGCTTCGCTCAAACAAGGCAACAAAGGTAATAAAATTTTATTAAACAGCTCTTTCAATGCAAAGATAGGTTTGACTATGACTTATAATGGTGAAAATTGCGGTATTATATAAACTTTTAGCTTTTATTTTAACTACAAATAAGATATTTAATTTTATCTTTGTGAAGTAGATTCATTTTAATTATACTTAAGATCATGAGCAAACCATACGTGATTGGTATCGACATGGGCGGAACAAATACCGCTTTCGGTATCGTTGATGCTCGCGGAACTGTTATTGCGAGCAACTCAATAAAGACAAGAAAGCATAGTGACATCAATGATTACATCGAAGAACTTTTTGTTGAGGTTAATAGAATAATTGTTGCTAACGATGCTGTCGACAAAATTCAAGGAATAGGTATTGGAGCCCCAAATGCAAACTATTTCACAGGTATAATAGAGGAGGGTGTAAACCTACCTTGGCCAACACCAATTCCATTAGCGGATTTGATTAGCGAAAAATTTGGGATACCGGCTATAATTACTAATGACGCTAATGCAGCTGCAATTGGAGAAATGACTTATGGAGTGGCTCGTGGTATAAAAGACTTTATCATGATAACTCTAGGAACTGGAGTAGGTAGCGGAATTGTTATCAATGGACAGATGGTATATGGTCATGATGGATTTGCAGGAGAGCTTGGACATGTGATAATGAAACGTCATAATGGACGTATGTGTGGCTGTGGCCGTACAGGATGTCTTGAGGCATATTGCTCTGCAACTGGAGTGGCTCGTACAGCTCGTGAATTCCTTGAAATACGTCAAGAACCATCAGCGCTTCGTAACCTCCAGGTAGATGAAATAACATCTAAAGATGTATATGATGCAGCTATTGCAGGTGATAAGATGGCAAAAGAAATCTTTGAGTATACAGGGACAATCTTAGGCGAAGCCCTCGCTGACTTTGTTGCATTCTCAAGTCCAGAGGCATTCGTTCTGTTTGGAGGTCTTGCAAAATCTGGCGATCTGATAATGAAACCGGTTAAAGAAGCTCTAGATAAGAATATACTAGGATGTTACAAAGGTAAAGTGAAACTTCTTCTATCTGAATTAAAGGAAAGTGATGCTGCTGTGCTTGGGGCAAGTGCTCTTGGCTGGGAAGCAAAATAATGAATATATATTCATATATTAAATATAGAAAAGAGTTCTTGCTATTGATGAATAGTAGGGACTCTTTTATTTTTATAGAAATCAACTATTTAGAGCTAAGTGAAAATGCAATATTTTAGGTGTTATATTGTTTTTTGTTAGAAAAATTAATAAAAAATTAAATATTTATTGTGTTTTTTGTGAAAAACTATATAACTTTGTAAAGAATATAAGAATATAATAGCAAAATATTGAAGCGATGCTATTTAAACGGAAAAAAGTATGTGGTTAACTTATTAGTAATAAAAAATAAGAATATTTGAAGCAAAAAATTGAAGGGCAATTCTAAATATTAATCCTCTTTTTATTATTAGTTAACGAATATATTTTAGTCTGAATCTTAATATTGAAGCAAGTAAAGATTTCATTTTTTGGAATATTCTAAAAAGTGTAGATCTTAACAGACGATAATTGAAATTGAAGCCAATTTTGCCATCCTATTGCGGCTTAAAATGCACAATTCTAGACAAATAGGCACAGCTGGATTTTTAGCTACTTGTTATTGAAAGATGAATAAAAGGTAGAGGATTTATTAATTGTTATATAATATTACTCGATGAAAAAATTACATTTACTTTCGTTTTGTATGGCCGTAGCCATGCTCTTTTGTGGCTTTACGATAAGTGCCGCAAGATTCGTGAATATGAATGGGGTGCAGCCGTCATCATTTGCAGGAATGGGAAACAACAATGAAGAACTAGCTTATGCTTATTATTCGGCTTCGAATGTGAGTCCAACAGTAACATTCCGACTTTTTGGAGCTGTAGATTATATTAAGCGTGTTAGAATTTATGCAATTCCTTATGATGATACTGCATCTGCAACCGCATCAGGAATATCTGTGTCTGATGTGAAATTATATGATTACAGAGACCCTATTAATAAAATGGGGGCTGTACTCTTAGCCGAGACAGAAAGTATTAGTGCATCTGGCGTAACAGCATCACTTAATTCTGAGGCTTCGATGGTTCAAGGTAAAAAATATATGATTTACCTTACCGCAGATTTGAAAACAGCGGATGAGCACGGAAGTGAATTGCCGTTGATGAAAGGAGGTACTAACTATACTCGTGTAGGAGGAGTAATAGATTTAATAGGCGGATCAACGGTTGCTTCGCGCGCTATTAGTGGAACGGGACTAGCATCAGCTTCTGTAAATACACAAGGAACGCGTGTTATAGCTGTGAAAAGGCAACTTCTATATTCGCCTGGTGATTGGTATTCAAAATATTACCGTATACCATCGATGACACAAGCAGCAGATGGCTCTTTAGTTGCAATATCTGATGCGCGTAAATATCATATTCATGATATTGCAAACGATATTGATATGCTTAGTCGTCGTTCAAATGATAATGGTGCAACATGGAGCGATCCCGTAACAATCGCAAAAGGATCTGGTGGCTACGCTGGAATGAGTGCATCAGTTTGTGCAGATACAAAAGGATACGGTGATGCAGCGTTGGCAGCGCTTCCTAATGGTGATTTGTTATGTGTAATGGTAGGCGGTGAAGGATTAGGTGGAACTGATTCGAATAGGCCAACGACAAACTTTTATACTACAAGTCATGACAATGGACAAACTTGGAGCGCATTGAGTGAAATACCACAAGACGTGTTCCTGACAAATAGAGGATGTATTGCACCAGGTAATATATGTGTAGTTAAATCTGGATATTTGGCGGGAAAGGTATTGGCTTGTTTTAGAAGTTATGCTACTATAACTGGACGCAGAACCTCTTCAACAGTAGGAAACTACTTATTAGTTTATGATCCAGCTACAAAAGCTTGGTCAAGGCTAGAGAATGCAAAGACTTCAACAAATTATACTATAAATTCTAATAATGGTACATCTGACGATGAGGCTCATTTGCTTGAAATAGGAACGAATAAGTTCCTTATGAGCATAAGAACAAATAATTTAGGACAGAATTACAGAGCTTATGAGTATGTAACTCTTTCAAGTGCAACGAAATTTACTTATACTGCAGTTACAAGTAATAATCCTGGGTTGAGCACATATTGCAACAGTGATATAATGCAATATACCGATGGTAAAAGCACGCCATCAACTTATATGCTACAATGCCTTCCTTGTGAAACGGCGAGTGATGGAAATGGGAACAATGGAGTGAGAAGTGGCGCTTATTTTATTTATACTAATACATTGTATTCTGGTACAGGATCTCTCTCTTGGACTAAATCTATAAATGCCAGCGATCCATTGAGCTTAAGAGCTGAAACGGCACAGTATTCTTCAATGACTCGTCAGAATGATGGACATATCGGTCTTTTACTTGAGGAGTATCCAAATGTAGTTCGAGTAAATGATGATAGAGGCGATTATTATTTGGCATCTTGGTATGTCGATTTTCGTATTGGAGATTTGATTAATGGAGCAGTTACACCAACGATTGTACAATTAGTGCCACCTACAATTACCCCAGGAAACAGTTCATATGTTCAGCCTACAGCTACTGATAGACCAGCTGTTACAATAAGTCATACTAATACTTCAATAAGTGGGGTAAATACTTATTATCAATTTGAATATTATGCAACATCTACTGCTCAACCAGTAGTTTCTTCAATGACATGGTTTACTGGAGCTAGCAAATCATTTACCTGGAGTGAATTATGTACGGCACTTGGAATAACAGATGCTGCTATTGGTTCCTATATTAAGGTATTGGCAAAATGTTCTGCTACAGGCTACGAAACTTCAACAACAACATCCGTTATATATAATTTCAAGAATCAAACGAGAAAGATTAGAGTTGTTTCAATGCCAACAAGTGGCCTTGGAAATATTACTCTTTCATCAACTAATGTTGGCTCTGTAGGAGAAAACCAAACTTTAACAGTAGGCGAAGGTGACATGGTGACGATTAATGCTCCAGCTAAGAGTTTCTGCACGTTCATGAATTTCTCATATTCTTCTACGAATGTTTCTGATTTAAATCAGGCTTTGAGCTATACTGAAATGAATGACTTAGGATATCAAATTCAGTTCCCAGTTCCTGCTGCAACAGCATTGGGAAATAATGTTGGAGATGAATTGGTAATTTATGTATTTTATAAATCAAATGGTGGTTTATATTCAAAAGTAACATTGCCAGTAAAGATTCCTAACAGTTCATTAAACGAGTTCAGTAAATGGTGGAGTGCAACATCAACTGATGATAATGATGTAGCGGTGAAAGGTGATGCCGCTCCCGACGATGTGCCTGTAGCTGGAACACGTTTTGGTGCACCAACAATAACTGATAATGTGGCAATTCCAAAATATGATAATGAAGTTTTAAACCCAGCTGCAGGATTCCTACATTATTATCAGGATCAAGTGGATTCGAAGGCGGTTACTATAAGTACGCTAGAGTTGATGCCTGGCGTTAATGCTTCACAAGGATTGAATTGTGTAGTAATGACAAAGATTGGGAATCAATGGGTTATGAAAAGTGATGGAACAATTTCATATTCATTATATAATGGAAGAAATTATTCATATCCAACTAATAGCGCATTATATACTAACGCAAGAGTGAAAGGTACATGGTATGCTGACGCTACAACACCTAAGCTTGTAACTATTGGAGAATACCCAATGTTGACTCCTACAAACTTTGATACTTATATGGGTGGTGCACTAGGATATCCTAATATTGAAATAACGGTATTCGTGGTATCAAATAATCTAACTTCAGTAACACCTTTAACTCAGGGAACAGGATATCTATTTAAAGTAGTTCATCCGTTGTCTTTCTTGGCTGGTGTTGCGACAGGAGTAGAACAAGTTGGTTCAGAGGCTAATGGATTAATTATAGGAAGAGTTGATGGCGGAGCAAACTTTATGTCGGCAAATCCGATGAGTGTAACTATTGTGGATATGTTAGGCCGAATGGTAAAGAAGTTTGATCTTAATGGCGATAAGATGATATCTCTTCCTAAGGGAGTGTATATTGCAAACGGAAAGAAGTTTATCGTTATGTAATAATTTTAGCATTAGAACTCCGATAGAAGGCACGATCGAGTTTTATATTATATTGAAAGCCATCAGCGATTTATTTGTTGATGGCTTTCTTTATATGTTATATGAAAAAAGACGAAGCTGCGGGCCTCGTCTTTTTTAGATTATTTGATTGGTCCTTACAATAAATTAAATGCAAATTCTGCAACAACGAAAGCAATGAAAAGGCATAGCCCAATTATCACTTTTTTTGCAGGAAGATGAACATCCATTAAATAGAATGATTGCTCAGGGTTTGGGACATGAGCTGGATGTTCGCTCGCACAAGCTTTCTCAATAGCCTCAGCTTGATGAGCCATTTCATTAAATTGTTCTTGTTTCTCTTCTAAAACCATGATTGATAAAATTTATAGTTAGAAAGGAAGGTCATCGTTGTTATCGCCTGCACCTGCAGAAAAATCAGGAGCTGGGGCTTGACTAAAGTCAGGGCCTGCGTATGGTTGGCTTGCAGCAGGAGCTTGAGCAGCATCAGCAGGGATCTTTTCAGCTTTCCATCCACGAATGCTTGTGAACCAACGACCGTTATATTCACGGCTTTCAATGTCAAAACTTAGAGTAACTCTATCGCCAACTTCTAGGTTATATTGGCTTGCACGTTCCCCAAAGAAGTCGAAAAACACCTTCTTGGGAAAGTTGTCCTCTGTTTCAAGAACATATTCTTGTTTGTTCCAAGCGTTACCAGCTTTAGATGTACCACTAACAGCGTCTAACTTTTGTATGATTTTACCTTTAATTTCCATTGTATAAAAATGTATTCTAAATATGTAGCTACAAAATTACAAAATGATTTTGACTTTGTGCATTTTTTGTTTCATAAAATTAATGTCATATTAATGAGATTGGTTTTTAAATTATGAGATAAGAAAATGACTTTCTTAAAGTTAAATAAAATTAGTTAGGCCGTTAGATTCTTAAATTGGCTATAATTGATTTGGATTTGAGGGAGTGTTGCATTACCTTTGCTTTCAATAGGCATAAATTGTAAAATGAGGTGAGCCAAAGATATAATTGGCATTATTTTTGCCTAATTTTATTTTAAAAATATAATATGACAGAAAAAGGCCAATTGTTAGAAACGATAATTGAAGGTATACAAGAAAGGAAAGGAAAGGGAATCACTTGTGTGGATATGAGTAATATTGAATATGCCACAGCACAGAATTTTATTATTTGTAGTGGAACCTCTACAATGCAAGTGTCAGCAATAGCTGACAGTGTCAGAGAATATGTGCATGAGAAAATATCTGTAAAGCCTTATAACTATGATGGGTATAAGAATAGTCAATGGATTGTTCTTGATTATGGTACGATTTATGTACATGTGTTTATACCTGAGTTTAGGGAGCTTTATAATCTCGAACAATTATGGAATGATGCGGTTATAACAGAAATTCCAGACTTAGATTAGATAGTCGAATCTTTTACATTTAATATATCAAAGGATGAATACATTTGGGAATAACGATAAATCCCCGAAAGAGCGTAAAATAAAGTTCAATATTTATTGGATGTATGCCATAATAGCCATAGTGCTGGTAGGAATATGGTATATGCAGGATAATAGTGTATCAAAAGAAGTCAGCTGGACTGATTTTGACAAATATGTTAATAAGGGAGGAATTACTAAAATAGTAGTTTACGGAGATAAGAAAGAGGCAGAAGGCTTTTTGTCAGATAAATTGGCCAAAGAAATCTTCCCTGGAGGAGACTTCTCAGCTCAAACTAGCAGCAAAGCAAAAATTGTTACAAATATTCCTTCCAGTGACATTCTAGAAGGGAAAATAGCTGAATGGCAGAAAAACAAGAAATTTAATGGTGATGTAAAGTACGAGGCAAGCAGTAGTCTGGGGAATATTTTCTGGATGTTTGGGCCTATTGTGCTTCTTATTGTATTCTGGTTCTTCATTACCAAGCGTATGGCTGGTGGTGGCGGAGGCAACGGAGGTGTGTTTAGCGTTGGAAAATCCAAAGCAAAATTATTTGACAAGGATGGCGATGCTAAAGTAACATTTAAGGATGTAGCCGGTCTTTCTGAAGCAAAAACTGAAGTAGAAGAAATAGTGGAATTCTTAAAGAATCCACAAATTTATACAGATCTTGGAGGTAAAATACCTAAGGGCGCTTTGTTAGTAGGCCCTCCGGGGACGGGTAAAACTCTTTTGGCAAAGGCTGTGGCAGGAGAAGCTAACGTTCCATTCTTTTCATTGTCTGGATCTGACTTTGTTGAAATGTTCGTCGGAGTTGGAGCATCTCGTGTAAGAGATTTATTCCGTCAGGCAAAAGAGAAAGCCCCATGTATTGTATTTATTGATGAGATTGATGCCGTGGGTAGAGCTCGTGGACGAAATCCGAATATGGGCTCGAACGATGAGCGTGAAAATACTCTAAATCAGTTGCTAACTGAAATGGATGGTTTCGGAACAAATAGCGGTGTTATTATTCTTGCTGCAACCAATAGGGCAGATATTCTTGATAAAGCGTTGTTGCGCGCCGGACGTTTTGACCGTCAAATATATGTGGAACTCCCTGATCTTAATGACCGCAAAGCAATCTTTAATGTGCATTTGCGCAAGATTAGAATGGATGACAGTGTGGATGTAGATCTATTGGCACGACAGACGCCAGGATTCTCAGGCGCTGATATAGCGAACGTGTGTAATGAAGCAGCTTTAATAGCTGCCCGTCATAAAAAGAAAGTGGTGCAGAAGCAAGACTTTATGGATGCCGTGGATAGAATCGTTGGAGGTCTTGAGAAGAAATCTAAGATTACTACTGCCGAAGAACGCAAGTCAATTGCAGTGCATGAAGCTGGCCACGCGTCATTAAGTTGGCATTTACAATATGCTAATCCACTTGTGAAGGTTACTATTGTGCCTCGTGGAAAAGCTTTGGGCGCAGCTTGGTATTTACCGGAAGAGAGACAAATTACCACCACACAAGCTATGCTTGATGAAATGTGTGCGACTTTAGGTGGTCGCGCTGCAGAGGAAGTGTTCCTAGGCCGTATTTCAACGGGAGCCGCTAATGATTTGGAACGCGTAACAAAACAAGCTTATGCAATGGTGGCTTATTTCGGTATGAGCGAGCGCTTGCCAAATATGTCGTATTATGATTCAACAGGCCAAGACTATGGTTTTACAAAGCCTTATAGTGATGATACAGCTAAGCTAATTGATGATGAAGTTGCTAGAATAATACAAGAGCAATATACAAGAGCAAAAGAGATACTTTTAAAATATGCGGAAGGGCATCATGAACTCACCGACGTGCTTCTTACTCGAGAAGTTATTTATACTGAGGATGTAGAACGCATTTTTGGAAAGCGTCCTTGGACTTCTAGAACTGAAGAAATCTTAGAAGTTAATTCAGCTGAAGAAATGCAGCAAGCAGAAACTGATAAAAATGATGGAGTAGATTCTGAAGTAGAAAATAAGGATAATAAGGAGTCAGAAAGTGGTAATGTTACTCCACCTCCCTTCGCTCCTAAATCTTCTGAAGACAAAAAAGATGAACCCAAGGAGAATAATTAGAATATACTAAAATCGTAATATAGTAAAAACATCGCTTGAGATTTTTCAGGCGATGTTTTTTGTTAGTTGTGACTTTTGGCTTTGTATTACAATTGTAGATTGAGACAACTCAAGGATAAATTTAGATATTATTCGAATAAATTTAATACTATCAATTAATCTTTTTGATATAGAATTAGTCAATTTATAAAATGTGCTATATTTAACAAATAATTGAAATATTGAGTAATGATGATTATACAGAAGACTTTTTCAAAAAAAATAATAGCGATGCTGTTTGTCGCTTTATTATCTCTTGGTAATATTCAAAAAATTAGCGCAACAGTATTTGCAGATGAGAATTTGAGGTATGAGATAGTATATCACTGGGGAATTATATGGAAACATGCTGCTACAGCATCATTAAGTATCCGCTCGGTTGGAACTAATTATAAGGCTGCTTTGTGTGCGCAAACTGTTAGTTGGGCAGATAAAGTATATCGCGTCAGGGATACGTTGAGTTGTACTATAAGTAAAAATGGGCTGAGACCTCAGCGATATGTTAAAGCTGCACATGAAGGGAAGCACTTTGGTGTGGATATTGTTGACTATGATTATAGTGGTACCATGACAACTGGAAAGTGTACCCGCATAAGAAAAGATAGCCCTATACAAAAAGTGTCCTTACAGGCTCATGGTCCAGCTTATGATATGTTAAGTGTCTTTTATTTATTGAGGACTCTTGATTTTGATAGCCTCAGCCGCAACAAAGTTTATAGGACAACGGTTTTTTCTGGTAAGAAGAAAGAGAGAATTGATATTAAATATGCTGGAATCGAAGATATTAAGCTTAGAGATGATTCTAAGCATAAGGCTTATCATATAAAGTTCACATTTACGCAAGATGGTCAAACCAAATCTTCGGATGATATGGGTACATGGATTTCTATTGATGAGCGAAGAATTCCGTTAATGCTTAGGGGGAAATTGCCGATTGGGGAAGTTAGATGCTATTATGCCAAATAAAGCGAATCTAATCTAATTATTGATGAGGCTACGAAGAGTATAAGAATTCTAAATTGAGGTGTAGTTCTTATTTACTATAAATATTATTTATATTTGTAGTGAAATAACTATTTAAACCTTATTAGAATGAATAAACTGTTTAGTGGAGTGATGCTGGTTCTCCTATGTGTGTTCTCAGCTAAAGCTCAAGCTCCTGATTGGGGCCCTGCAGATACTGTTGAGTGTCATAAAATTGGGCCAGGAATTAATTACACAAAAATTATCTATCACAAACTCCCTACTATTTTATGGTGGACTGAGATTGATTTGTCTAACGAATTTAATAAAGTTGAGCAGGTTCAAAGTAGGCATCAAGTTCCTGATGTGCTTAGGTGGGATATTATGACCCACTATAAAGAGAATTCTCGGCCTGGACATCAAGTAAAGGTAGCATGGAATCATGATTTCTTTTCTTATGATGATGGAATATGCATTGGGATGAATATCTCCGAAGGGGAAATGACATGGCGCCTTTGGGGCCGCTCACTTTTGGCAATTACTAAAGGTAAAAAGGCCGAAGTATTTAATCCTAATAATATAGAATGCAAAGCTATAACTCCAGATGGGACAAGCGTAGCTATTGATTCTTATAATGCATCGGCACAATACCTGACCGGGGATTGTATTTTATTCAATAAAATGAATTCTCTGAATCTTACAGAAGCAGGCCTTTATATAAAAATACAGCCTCAGGCTGAATGGCTTGTGAATGGCGCTGACATTCCATGTAAGGTAACTGAGATTTCAACTACTCCGCTTCAAACATCGGCAACTGATTACGTGCTTTATTTGCGAAATACTAAGCTTTCGGCGCTTGATTCTCATATCAATGTGGGCGATATGTTAAAAATATCTCAGAAATTCAATGGAGCATCTTGGGGTACTACTCCCGCTGATATTTTGAATGCGTTTCATGGTTATCCAAGTTTGGCTCATGACGGAGTTTTGCACAATGGTGAGTATAACGATTTTGAGAACGGACGGGAATATGAGAAGTCTGCTCACGTGTTAGCAGGAATCTCTAAAGATAAAACTAAGTTGTTTATATTGCTGAATGAGATGTCTTCCAATAGTCAATCGTTAGATTGTGTTGAAATGACTAACTGGATGCTTGCACATGGAGCATGGGATGTTGTTAATTTTGACAGTGGCGGTTCTGCAGCAATTGCCGTTGATGGTGATATGCTTAATCTTCCTGGCCGCGGTTCAGTGAGGCCAATTGAGGATGCGATGATAGCAGTCTCCTTAGCTCCAGAAGATAACAATATAGATCATTTAGCTTTTAGTAAACCACATATTTCTCCGTCAACAATTTCCTTAACTCCGTTACGAGTAATGGGATTTAATAAGTATGATGAAGTGTTGGAGAAAGATATAAAAGGCTGTTCTTTCACCTGTGAACCTGCAACTATCGGAACCGTTGATGCTGAAGGAATATTTCATTCTGGGGAGCAAGGGATGACGGGTAAAATTATTGCGCAAAAAGATGGAAAGACCGCAGAATTATTGGTTGACACTCGAACAGCTGAAGGTGTTGCCCCTTCTGTGAGCAATATTTTGATTAATGGCATAAGAGAATACTTGATTCCTATCACTGGCACTTATAATGGTGAAACATTTACATTAGATGCAGCAGCTTTCAATTGGGCGAACTCTAGTCCTGAATGTTGCAGTATTGAAAATGGTGTTCTTAGAGGGCTTAAAAATGGGACGTCTGTAATTACGGCATCTTTCGGTAACTTGACGTTCGACATAAATGTTAAGGTTGAAATACCCCAGAAGAATACAGCAGTTGTCGATAATTTTCAGGATATAAGTACTCTAGGCCTATCTTACTCCGGGGTATCTGGGATGACTGCAGATGCTGCTAATCTTCCTACAGGATGGAGTGATGGAGCTACATATAAGTTTAATATAACAAGTTCGCGTGCTCCAAGTTTTAAAGTGATGACTCCTTATATATTATACAGCTTGCCAGATTCATTATCGTTCCAACTATATAATAAGGATCAAATTGTGAAGCAAGTCAGCGCCAACTATACTGATGCACTAGGTGCGAAAGGTATATTTAGCTTTACGATGCCTTCTACTGATGATGGTGTTTTGACTTTGCCATTTAAAGATGGCACAGGTAACATATTTGATACGAGCAGATATCCTATAACCCTTACTAGACTAACTTTCACTCTTCAATCATCTAAAGCGGGTACTGGATACGAGATAGGCTTAAGAAATCTTGTGGCGCATTACTCCGAAGGAACTAGTTCGGTGGGCTCCATATTATCAGATGATAATAATTCTAAATTGGTTATTAGTGTAGAGCCGGAGCTTGTAAAAGCATCTTTTATTTCGGCTGAATCAGGAAAGGCTAGAGTAATGCTATATTCAACCAGTGGACAAATATTATATAATAGTATAATTGAAGTTGTGGCCGGTAAAAACATCTTGCCTATTAATACTAAGGTTGCTGGGTGCGGTATGTATATTTTGTCTGTGAATACAGGAAGGCAGAATTTGGTAGGTAAATGCATTATTAGATAAATATTGCAAACAAAATATTTTTTGATTGCGGATGAGGATAAAACTTCATCCGCAATTGTTTTATTGTGTAAGGAAATAATCTTTTATTGATATCCCTTGAATGCTTACTTGTCTTTTTCAATGATTGTGAGATTTCGGATGTACCGTGTTAAAAGGGGGGAAAGGAAGCCAAGGGG
>MTLE01000432.1_pt1 | contig 41315 bp, 34 predicted proteins | sample 1982461 | NCBI WGS metagenome assembly MTLE01 (sample SAMN05712605, study PRJNA340218) | biofilm metagenome | isolation source: sample SPL anode biofilm adapted to -200 mV | place: USA | collected 2012-02-03
CGCGGCCCGCGCCTGCCTGTTCCTGATGCGCGAGTACAGCGACGAAAAACTCATCAACATCGGCGGCGGTTTGGAAGTCTCCATTCGCGAACTGACCGAAATCGTCTGCGAAGTCGTGGGTTACCGGGGCACAATCCGCTGGGACACCACCAAGCCGGACGGCGCGCCGCGCAAGCTGATGGACGGCTCGCGCCTGCTAGCCATGGGCTGGCGGCCGGAAATCCCGCTGCGGGAAGGCATCGCCCAAGCTTACGCCGATTACCGCGCCCGGTTTTGCCGTTAAATTTCGAACATCGCTATGAACGAAACCAACACCGCGCGCATCAAGGCAATAAAAACCGAGTTTGCCACCCCTTGGTTTAGCATTGAGGGTGTGGATAGCGAGCTTTCGCCTGGCGGGCCCTATTACCGCTTAACCTGCCCGGATTCGGTGACCGTTCTGGCTTTAACTACCGACCGCAAAATTATCCTCGTGCGCCAATACCGCTTGGCCATTGAAAGCTGGAGCCTCGAATTGCCCGCCGGCTACGTGGATGATAAAGAAAAGATCGATACCGCCATGCGCCGGGAGATGCTGGAGGAAACCGGGTTTTCTTGCGGACAACTGCACGCTTTGGGGCCGATCAATATTGTCCCCAGCCGAGTCCATAACACTGTGTATACATATGTGGCCACCGATTGCCACCGGGAACCAACGCAAACCCCAGAGTTGGAGATCGTGCTGGTGGATGAACCGGAGTTTCAAGCGATGATCCGCGACGGCCGTTACAACGAATCGGCGGGCATCGCGGTCTATTATATGGCAAAATTGAAGGGATTCATTTAACGCGCCTATGAAAATCACCCAAGTCCAAGTCATTTTTCTGGAGAAACAACTGGCGGCCACCATGCAAATCTCGCGCGGCGGATTCCGCATCCGCCAGCATGCGATCATTCGCGTGGACACCGACGCAGGCATCTACGGCCTCGGCGAAGGCATCGGCAATGCCCGGCTGGTCAAGGCGATTGTCGAAGCGCAAATGGGTGAAGCGGCGCGCGGGCTGGATCCGTTTAATTTGGAGACATTGCGCGAAAAGCTGATGGCAGGCCAAGTATATTACGAGAGCAAAGGCAGCGCCATCTGCGCCGCCAGCGGCATCGAAATGGCTTGCTGGGACATCATGGGCAAGGCGCTCAACGTGCCGTGCTATCAATTGATGGGCGGGTTGTATCGCCAGGAATTGCCGGCCTATGCCAGCGATGTTTACTGGGAAGAAGACCCCGCCCGCATGGCGGATAACGCGCGGCGCATCGCCAGCCTGGGCTACCGGATCATCAAAGCGCATATCGGCTACCGCCCTCCCGAGGATGATCTCAAGCGGGTCAAGGCCTTGCGGGAAGCCATCGGCGACGAGGTCAAACTCATGATCGACCTGAACGCGGGTTATAACTTCTACGAAGCCCGCCAAGCCATGAAACTTTGGGAGCCATACAATTTGGCCTGGCTGGAAGAACCCTTGCCGCCCGATCAAACCGACGCCTTGGCCGAACTTCGCCACGTGGGGAATATCCCCATCGCCGCCGGAGAAAACGAATTCCGCGTCGCCGGTTTTAACGCCCTATTTGAGCGCCATGCCGTGGACGTGGCGATGCCGGACATCGGCCGCGCCGGGGGGCTGTTGGAAACCAAGCAAATTTGCGCCTTGGCGAAGACCAAGGGTGTGCCGGTATCGCCGCACAATTTCTCCTCCGGAGTCTTGCTGGCGGCAACCATGCATTTGATGGCCAGCACCCCGAATGTCATGTGGCTGGAGGTTGACACCTCGAAAAACGCGGTTTATGAGGAATTGTTTACCCAGCCGTTGGTATTGAAGGAAGGTGCCTTTAGCATTCCTGACAGCCCCGGTTTGGGGGTGGAAATTCCGGCGGAAATCGAGCGGAAATACCGTAAAAACTAACGCCCGGCTTCGTGCCCATGGCCTTGCAAGCCAGAGATTAGGCTGGCTTGGGTATTGCAATAAATGCGGGGCGGGGCATAGTAAGTGGCATTTGAACGGGCCAGTGGAAAGATGATTTTATGACGACACAAACAGCGCCAGTACGGTCGGTAATCATTACCGGACCCGGGTTCCAGGATGAGGAATACGTCTATCCCTACTACCGGTTGCTCGAGGCGGGTTACCAGGTGGATGTGGCGACAAAGGATAAAGTCCAAGCCATCGGCAAGTACGGTGTGCCTTCCCGGCCCACCATGGCTACTAGCGAATTGGATGCGTCCAAATTCGATTTAGTCCTGTTGCCCGGCGGCTTCGAAGCGCCGGACCGGGTGCGGCTGGACCCCGCGGTGCTGGAATTCGTGCGCCGCATGGATCAAGCGGGCAAATTAATCGCCGCCATTTGCCACGGTCCGTGGATCTTGGTTTCCGCCAAGGTGCTCAAAGGCCGCAAGATCACCGGTTACATGAGCATCGCCGAAGATTTGCGCAACGCCGGTGCCGAGTATGTCGACGCGCCGCTGGTGATTGACCGCAACATGATCAGCGCGCCGCATTATAAGAACAATCCGGAGTTCATGGCGGCGGTGGTCAAGTACATGAGCGAACATCATCGCTAAACCGATTTCGAGTCTAAGGATTACGGCCATGCCGGAAGAAGCGCCAGTATTAGTGGAAAAGCCATGGGGCTACGAGTACCTGTTGTTTGCCAACGAGGAGGTGGGGCTATGGTACTTGCATTTGAAGCAAGGGGCCAAGACCTCCCTGCACTGCCATCCCCGGAAAAAAACCGGCTTGGTGTTGCTGGAAGGAAACGCCGAAATCCACTTCTTAAATGACAGCCACGCCTTGACTGCCCTCAGCCGGACCATCATCCGGCCCGGCTTGTTTCATTCCACCCATTCCCTGTCGGAAGGCGGGATTTTTCTGCTTGAAGTGGAAACGCCCCGCGATAAGGAAAACCTCGTGCGGCTGGAAGACAGCTATGGCCGCGAGGATAAACCCTACGAAGGCAAGGAATACACCAAGCCTTTGCCGGACTCGTTCTTGCGCCTGGCTACGCCGCCCCTGGATCAACCGATTCACTTTCAGCTCAACGGCTGCACCCTGAATTTGCTGCACACGAGAGACACCTCAAAATGGGAACACCTCTTTCAACAACCGATGCTCATGATCTTGGGCGGCGGGTTGTTCACGCAGCAAAACGAACCCATCTTAACCGCGGGCGACGTCGTCACTCCGGCCACGTGGAGCCGGTTGACCAAGAATTTCTCCATTCCGCATGGCCTCACCTTGTTAACCATTAGCCGACCATGAGTTCCTTGTTTTCATTGCCTTTGCCGCCACCGGACCCCAACGCCAAAAAGCTCTACGACGGAGCGCGCCGCGCGGACGATCCGCGCCGGGTCGATTTGGGCGCCATTCCGGGGTTGCCCGCCCAATTCTCCACCGAGGAGCATTTGCGCTTGTTCCGGCAAACTTGCTTCAACCGGCTGTTTGAGATGAAGGTGTTCGAGGCCTTCAAAGCCAAGAAAATCTCGGTGCCCATTTATCTTTCGGTCGGGCATGAACACATCCCCGTGGCCTTGTCGATGTCCCTGCCGAAACCCATGATTTTCGCGCAACATCGCGCCCATTCCTATTACCTTTCCTACGGAGGCTCACCCACCGCCTTGCGCGATGAATTGCTGAGCCTGGAGACCGGTTGCGCGCGCGGCCGGGGCGGTTCGCCGTCGATTCAAGATCCCGCAATCCCGATGATCGGCCATAGCGGGCTGATGGGGGATCAAATCCCCATCGCGGTCGGCGCGGCCTTAGCTTCGAAAAAGCCGACGTTATGCGTGGCGGGCGATGCCGCGATTGAAGAGGATTATGCTTTTGGCGCGATGGCCTATGCGCAAACCAAGAAGGCGCCGGTGCTATTTGTGTGCGAGGATAACGATTTATCCATCCTCACCCCCGTGTCCGTGCGGCGGAGCTGGCGCATGAACGATGTGGCGGCCTCGCTGGGCATGCAATCCATCGACATTGCCGACGATCCCTGGCTGATAATGCACCACGTGCGCGCGCTGGCCAAAGATCTGCCGGCCTTCATCAACATCCGCACTTGCCGCCATCTGTGGCACGCCGGCGCGGGCTGCGACGGCCCGCCCGAGTGGAACCGGTTTGAACTGGTGCAAAAAGAGCTGGACCAACTGGGCCTGAAGGCGCAGCGGGAGAACCTTGAAACCGAAGCCGCCCAAGCGGTCAGCGCCCTCTGGGCGGGAGTTTTAGGCCAATAGGCAAGCACAACCAAAGAACGATTTGATATGGCGCAAACGCTTGCAGAAACCATTCGGGAAACCACCCGGGATCATTTGAGCCACAAACGCGGGCTCTTGTTCGGTCAATGTGTCACTGCCGTAGGCTGGATTGGCGGCACCGTTCCAGAGATGACCGAAGCCGAAGGCATTGTGGAATTGTCCATGGCCGATGTGGCCGGCGCGGGAGTGGCCGTGGGTGCAGCCCTGGTGGGCATCCGGCCCATTTACGTGATCCGTTACCAGGGATTCATGTGGTACAACGCTGCCCCGTTGTTGAATTACGCGGCCAAGTCCAAAGATATGTGGGGCGTCCCCTGCCCCTTGCTGGTTCGCGCCATCGCCATGGAAGGCGCGATTGGCCCGGTGGCCACCGGCAGCCATCACGGCATGGTGGCCCGCATGCCGGGCATGCCCATTTGCGCCCCGATGACTCCGGGCGAGTGGCGCGCCGGCTGGCAATGGTGGCTCGAACACGATGATCCCTTTTACATGAGCGAACATCGGCGCGGCTTCACCATAGATCACGAAATGCCCGATCAAGTCAGTGGCAAAGCCCGGGTGACGCTCATCGCCATCAGCGCGGCGCGGCTCAACGCCTTGGTGGCGCGCGAGCAATTGGCCAAGCAGGGCATCGATTGCGATCTGATTCACTGCGTCTGGCTCAAGCCTTTTGAAATGAAGGCCAGCCTCCAGGCCAGCCTGGCGCAAACCGGCTTGGGCATCGTCATTGATTCCGATTTTGAAATCGCCGCCTTGGGCCGCTCCATTGCCTACGATCTGATGCACGCCACGGGCAAACCCGTGCATGCCATGGGTTTGGAAGACCGTTCCGCCGGATTTTCCAAAGCCTCGGATAACCAGACACCTTCACCCGAGCGCATCACCCAAAAGGTGAAAGATCTGCTGAAATAAAACCGCATGGAATCGCCCGGCCTGCCAGCCCCGACCAGCCAGCAATTGCGAGCCATCGCATTTGATTTCGATGGCGTCATCCTGGATTCCGCGCGCCTAAAAACCGACTTATTCCTTTGGCTGTACCCCGAGGTTTCGCCGGAATTGCGAGCCCAAATCCGCGCGTATTGCGAGGCCTATGGCGGGGTTCCCCGGCGTGATAAATTGGTCCATATCGAAACCCAAATTCTGCACCGCCCGCTGGATGACGGGCGGGTGGACCAGCTTTGCGCGCGCTTCACGGAGGAAGTCGGCGCCCGCATGCGCGCGGCGGCGTGGATTCCAGGCGCCCGCGAATTCATCACGGCGCACCATCGCGATTACCTGTTTTACATCATCTCCGGCTCGCCGCATGACGAACTGGTGCCCCTGTGCGCGGAACGCGGTTTGACCCCGTATTTCCGGGGTATCGCGGGCAACCCACCCAAAAAGACGGAGTGGGTGCGCCGGTTTTTGAAGGAATCGGGTGTGGCGCCTGCGCAAATGGTGTTTATCGGCGATTCCCTGCCGGATTGGCAAACGGCTCAGGACTCCGGCCTGCGCTTTGTCGGGGTGGGGCAAACGGGTGGCTGGCTGCCAACGGGCATCCCGCTGATCCCGGATCTTTGGCCGCTGGCGGAAACTTTAAACAAACTCAACGCACAATGAATGCTTCGGTGGAAGCCCTGGTGAAAAATTGGCCGCTGATGAACAACAACATCACGCGGGAGGATCTGGACGCGCTCATCGCCTTTCTGCGGCAAGATGACCCCATCTTGACCCAGTCGTCCAACGTGCGCGCCTTCGAGCAAGAATGGTCCCGCTGGCTGGGCGTACAGTACAGCGTGTTCATGAATTCGGGCGCCTCCGCCAATTTGCTGACCATGGCGGCGCTCAAGCACCATGCCGGGCCGGGCGAAGTCATCGTGCCCGCGCTCACGTGGGTATCCGACATTGCCTCCGTGCTCCAAAACGGGCTGGAACCGGTGTTTGTGGACATCAATCCGCGCACCCTGGGCATGGACACTGACCAGGTGATCAGCAAGCTCACCACGCGAACCCGGGCGGTATTCCTCACGCACATCTTGGGTTACAACGCGCTCGAGCAGCGGCTGATTGACGAGTTAAAGCGACGTAATATCCCGCTGATTGAAGACGTGTGCGAGTCCCACGGCGCCACGTTCCAAGGCCGCAAACTGGGCAGCATCGGCTGGGTCTCGAATTTCTCCTTCTACTACGCCCACCATATGAGCACGATCGAGGGCGGCATGGTCTCCACCAATGATCCCGAGCTCTATCAAACCATTCGGCTGCTGCGTTCGCATGGCATGGTGCGAGAAAGCACTTCGGAAGATTTGAAGGCCGAGTATAAAAGGAATTTTCCGGACCTGAACCCCGATTTCATTTTCGCGTTCCCCGCCTATAACGTGCGCAGCACCGAGCTGAACGCGGTGATCGGCCGCAACCAATTGCCGCGCCTGGACGCGAATAACGAGAAGCGGACACGCAACTTGAAGCGGTTCCTGCAACGGCTGGATCCCCACAAATATTTCACCGATTTCGAGGTGGAAGGCAGCAGCAACTATGCGTTCACCCTGGTGCTCAAACATCCGGATGAAGCGCTGCGTGGCCGGGTGGAAGCCGCCTTGCGAGAGCGCAAAGTGGAATTCCGCCGGGGCACCTCCGGCGGCGGCAACCAGCTGCGCCAGCCTTATTTGCGCAAAATATTGGGCGATGTATTCACGCAATTCCCGCGCACGGATCACGTCCATTTCTTCGGTTATTACATTGGCAATTATCCGTGCCTGGAATTAGAGCGGGTGGATGCGTTGTGTGAATTGCTCAACTCCCTGTGATATATGAAATCTCCCCTTAGCAAGCCATTGGACGTCCTGCTGATCAACGCCGACTCGTCGGGCAAAGCCTATCAGGGGCTGAGCACGACCTATTCCGCGATTGAGCCGCCGACTTGGAGTTTGTTGCTGGCCCAAAGCCTGCGCGCCGTCGGCTTGGAACCCGCCATCCTGGATTGCTGTGCGGAGCATTTAACGTGGGACGCCTCGGCCCAGCGGATTGTCGACGCCAAACCGCGCCTGGCTTGCTTTGTGGTGTATGGCCAGAACCCCAATTCCGGCACCACGGAAATGATCGGCAACACGGCGGTGTGCGCCAAGCTCAAACAACTGGCGCCCGACATGCCCACGTGTTTCGTCGGCTCCCACACCAGCGCCTTGCCGCGCGAAGTGCTGGCCTTGCCCTATGTGGATTTCGTGTTATTGAACGAGGGCGTTTATGCCTTGCGGAATTTGCTCAAAACAAATCTCAAGGACGAGGCGAAAAACGTGCGCGGCATCGGCCACAAGCTGGAGGGCGGTTTGCAGATCAACCCGCCCGAGCAAATCGTGCCGCAGGAGCGCATGGACTTGGATTTACCCGGCTACGCCTGGGATTTGCTGCCGTACAAAGAAAAGCCGCTCGATCTTTATCGCTCTCATTTCTGGCACGCTGAGTACAATCACAATCTGCGCAGCCCCTTTGCGGCGATTTACACCTCGCTGGGCTGCAAGTTCCGTTGCAGTTTCTGCATGGTGAACATCGTCAACCGCACGGATAACTCCGAAGGGGTGGCGGCGGCTAACTCGCCCGTGATGCGGTATTGGAGCTCGGAGTTCATGCTGCGCGAAATCGAAAAGCTGGCGAACCTGGGGGTACAGACGGTCCGCCTGTCCGACGAAATGTTCTTCCTCGATAAGCGCCACTTTGAGCCGCTGCTCAAGGGGGTCATCGAACGGCAAATCCCCCTGCGCACCTGGTCCTACGCGCGAGTGGACACCGTGCGCCCTAATTACCTGGAACTCTTCAAGAAAGCCGGCGTGGGCTGGCTGGGCTTGGGCGTTGAAGCGGGCAATCAATTGATTCGCCAGGAAGTCTCGAAAGGCACCTTCCAAGAGGTCAACATTCGCGAGATCATCAACACCATCCGCCAAAGCGGCATCTACGTGGGGTCCAACTTCATTTTTGGTTTTCCGGATGACAACCTGGAAACCATGCAGCAAACACTGGACCTGGCGCTCGAATTGAACACCGAGTTCGCCAACATGTATCCCTGCCAGGCGTTGCCCGGCAGTTCGCTGCACGTCACGGCTAAAGCTAACGGTTGGAAACTGCCTGACACTTACGAAGGCTATGCCTTCCTGTCTTATGAGTGCCAGCCGATGCCAACGAAACATTTGAGCGCCGCCGAGGTTCTCCGTTTCCGGGACGAAGCCTGGCAAAAATATTTCACCAACCCCGCCTACCTGGCGTTGTTGGAAAAAACCTTCGGCGCCCAACAGCGTAAAAACGTGGAGGAACTCACCCGCATTCCCTTGCGGCGAAAATTGCTGGAAACCCCCGCGGCTTAAACCCCGAGGCCACTAAGGTTTAATTTACGATATAAGCAATGCCTGGCATTAGCCTCATCTTAACCTCGCATAACAAGCCAGCCTTAGCCAAGCTGGCCGTGCAGAGCCTACTGGATCAAACCTACCAAGATTGGGAAGCGATTCTGGTGGATAGCGGGGTATTGCTGAAGCAGGGATATTTTGATTACCTCAAGGATCCGCGCATCAAAGTGGAGCCTTCCAATGAGACTCCGGACATGTACAAAACCCGGAACATGGCTTCTTGGATCGTCAACGGACTCATTAATGCCGGACGTTTGAAAGGGGAGCTGTACATGTATCTGTGCGATGATGACGCGCTGCTCCCGGAGGCTTTTCAATCGTATTGGGATTATTACACTAGCCATGGCCGCCGGCCCCAAGCCATGTACGCCTCTCAGATCCTGGAGTTTTTGGATAATCAAGGCAAAGTCACTCTCTCGGGCATCCGTTACGCCGATTTGCCCGCGGGGAAGTTTTGCCACGGCCGGCCGCTAATGGGCAAGGTTGACTATCTGCAATTCTGCCACACGGCGGCCATCTTGGAAAAATTCCGCGAAACCTATAAATCTCACGAGTATTTTGCCGAGGCTAAAGCCCATTCGCACGATGCCGACGGCATATTCATGGAACAAATAGGGGCTTTGACCACCGTTTATCCGATCGACAAAGTCTTAAGCATCAACCGCCGCTCTCCAGACAGCATCAATTTGCCCCCTACCCTCTATAGCCAGATTCACACTTGGCTATACTTTCGGAAAGAGGCGTTGCTGCATCGCTGGCGGCTGGCCACGAATCGCAATGCCATAACGCCATGAACACTATGTTTCGAAAATTCGCAAAACTGATTTGGGGATTGTTTGCCAACATTGAATGGCTGTGGAAATCCACGGGGTTTCGCCGGTTTTTGTGGAGTGCCATCGCGCAAAAAGGGGAACTCAAATTTCACAAACAAGACCAACGCGCATCCGATGAGGCGTTAATGCGCGAAGCTGGCTTAGTATATGCCCGCTATGGCTACGGCCCCGATGAATTCAATGGCAAAGTCATCATCGATATCGGAGCCGGCTCCCATTTGATAACCCGTTATTTTAAAGGCTCTCATATCATCGCCCTGGATCCGCTGGCCGATAAATACATGGCCGAAGTTAAATGGTGCAAACTCAAAGAAGCTAAAGAAGTTTACTCCGTTCCCGCCGAAGAACTGGTGCAAAAAGCGGTCGGCCGGGTGGACTTTGCCCTTTGCAGCAATGTGCTGGATCATTGTTTCGATCCGCAGACCGTGGTGAACAACATGTACGCATATTTGAAACCGGGCGGGACCGCTTGCATCGCGACGGATTGCCACGATCACCGTGACCCCATGCACCAGTTGTTATTAAACGAAGAGACCGTGACGCAAATGGTGCTCAAGGCCGGTTTCAAGATTGAAAAATTGATCAAAGGCCTCGGCCCAATCTATGAGGGGGGCCGCCAGGATTTCGGCCACGGCAATACGCTCATTTTTCGTATGATTAAAGAACCCGCCAAGGGCGCCTGATCGTGGCGGGGCCATTTGCTGGATAATTCGAGCATTCAGCAAACTGGGGGTTGCATAGGGAGCGCATTTAGGGGGCTATGATTCTCGTTTGTTTCGCCATGGAAGATGAGGCCCGGCCATTCCGGTCTTGGGCGCTCACGCATTCCGAAGTGGCGGTGATGCTGAGTGGCGTCGGCTCAGCTAACGCCGAACGCAATCTGCGCCGCTGGCTTTCCCGCCATGGGCTGCCGGACAGCTTGCTCACGTGTGGTTTCGCCGGCGGGCTCGACCCCAAATGGAAAACGGGGGATGTTTTGTACGAAGCCGATTTGGCGTTCCCCCAATTCGCCAAGCTCGAATTCGCGGGGGCGCGTCCCGGGCGTTTTCACCAAGCCCCGCGCATCCTAGCCACCGCCGCGGAAAAAGCCGCCTGCTTTGCGGCCACGCACTGTGACGCGGTGGAAATGGAATCGCAAACTCTGCGTGCCGCCTGCCGGGCCGAGGGCATCCCCAGCGCCACGTTGCGGGTGATTTCCGATCCCGCTGGAGTCGACATGCCGCTAGATTTCAATCAATTCATGACTCCGAAGCAAACCATGGCTTACGGCCGGCTTCTGGGACACTTGGCCACCCATCCCCGCGTTTTGCCCCGCTTGCTCGCATTCCATCGTGAGACTTTGATAGCGGCACGTAAAATGGCCGAGGCGCTAGCGGCTATCTGCGGATGAACCCGGCCCGGCCTTTTGCTGGGCTTTGAAAGCTTTAAGCGCCTGCCCTTCGGGCTTGCCCGCGTAATATTTATCCAGCGGATAACAACCGCTGATCAACCCTTGGCGGGGCGCTGAGGTGCAATCGCTGAAAGTGCGGCAAATCAAACGGGAGTTCAACGCGCCGTTCTCCAGCGCATCCGCCAGCATCGTGGGATAGCTCAATACCGCGCGGCCCAGGCCTACCAAATCCGTCCAGCCTTCCCGCACCAAGGCTTGCGCCACCTGCGGCAGATAATCCTGCAAATAACTGTACGCAGATCCCAGCACAATAAGCCCTTTCGGCGCGCGGGCTTTCAATCGGCGCACGGCTTGAATCTGTCTCACGACATCAATCAGCGGATCGTGCGGCGGTTGGTAGCCGTCCGACGGCGGATACGCTGCGGGCCGCTGGATATGTGGATTGTAGTAAGGCGAACCCGCGGTGAAATTGATGATTTTCACGCCGAGCGCGGCGCACAATTCCATGAATTGAACCGTTTCCGTCAAATCTTCCACCAAGGGATTTTCAAAATTCACCCCAAACGCATAGCGGTAAGGCAAACAGGTCGAATAATCTTCCGGCAGGCCGGGGCCCAGTTTGCCAGGAGTGGAGCGCGCGGGATCGGGCCGGAACGGCACGGTATCGTAAGCGCTCACGCGCACGGCGAGATCGATGGGATTTTTGTCCGCGCGAATCCCGGCCACGATTTCACGCAAGATGCGCGTGCGGTTTTCAAAACTCCCTCCATACCGGCCGGGCCGCGTATGCGCACCTAAGAATTCGTGCAGCAGATAACCGTGGCAATGCTTGATATCCACGAAGTCGGCACCCGCGTTCCACGCGACGCGCGCGGCTTTCACATAGTCGGCAATGATGCCTTCCACCTCGGCATCCGTGAGCACCTGATGATCGCTAGTGACATTGAAACGGCGGTCCAGCAAAGGATGGCGGAAAGCCACCTTCGGTTCGGGCCGCACTGATTTATCGGGCCGCGAAAAACGCCCGGAATGCGTTAATTGAAAGCCCACCACGAGATCGGCGTCCGTGCCGTAACGCTCGCGATGCGCGGCGCATAATTCCTGGCGCAACTGGGAAAGTCCGCCTTCGTGAGCGGTATCAATGAGCAATTGATGGGGATTGGCCCGCGCTTCCGGCCGCACAGCCATGGCTTCACCGCCAAAAATCAGCTTCGCGCCGCTCTCGCCAAACCGCCGCCACCGGCGAAATACCTCGGGAGACATCTGCCCGTCCATCAATCCATCCCAGCCTTCCATGGGCTGCACGGCGATGCGATTTTTGAGCGTTTTACCGTTAATCACCACCTCCGGCAATGGCTGGGCTAGTGGTGAATCGGGCGCGCGCAAAATAGTATCATCGCACGGCAATTCCAAACCCAAAGCAGCCACCAAGGCGCGGAATTCAGCCACGGTTTTTAGCGAGGGAATCCGGACTAAGGGGGCGGGAGTCGATGGGTTCATGGATACTGCATTAGTTAATGCGAATCCGCCGAATGATTGTCGTTAGTATTCGCCGCCGCCCCGGTTCCGCCTTCATGCGCGTGAGCCGCCTCCACCCCTCCTCCATGGGCATGGGAAGGTTCGGACCAAGCGGTGGCCCACATCAACCCCGCTCCCAGCAACATGGAGAAAAACAGTTTGGCGCGGTCATGCGAATGGAATTGAACTTCGGGCAGCAAATCCGAAAGGGCTATGCACAAAAACGTGCCCGCGCTAAAGGCCAGCACGCAACCGGTGAAGGCACTGTCCAAATGCTCGGCGACCGTGTTTTGGCCAAAATAGAAAACCGCCACTCCGGCCGGGATCAAGAGCGAAAAGCCCAATTGCACCATCATTGCCAGCGAGCGTTTGGCGCCGCCCTTTACCAGCAATGCCGAGATGGTCAGCGAATCCGCCGGCTTGTGAAAAACCGTGGCCAAGAAAACCGCCAGCCCAAGCCCGCGCGGAACGCCATCCGCCAAAGTGGCGCTGCCTAGAGCGATACCGCCAAACAGGGTGTGAATCGACAAACCCACCACCGCCGACCACCCGGCAATCAAAGGCGCCGCTGCGTGTTCCTGATGGCCATGATGTCCGTCATCGCCATGGTCATGGTCATGATGATGGTCGTGGCGGCAGCTTTCCGCTTTTTGCCGGGCCAGCGCGGCTTCGTCGGGCGTCTCATGACTGTGGGGGCTGAGAAACCGTTCCACAATGTAAAGGCCGATCACCCCCACCGCGGCCCAGAGACCAAATTGTTTCGCCGCCAATTCCGCCGCCTCGGGAAGCATGTGAAAAAAGGCCGCCCCCAGCATCGCCCCAGCGGCAAAGCTCAAATAGACCTGCAATTTGAGATGGCCAATGCGCCGTGTCAGCGGCAGCGAACCGCCCGCCAGTGACGCGGCCATGATGACCAGGCAATATAATACAACCGTCGTTGTGCCCTGCATATTCTCCCGCAGCATACGGCTTGGCTTGGGGCACGGCAAGAGTGTGATCGGCGGAGTTTGCGCAAGTGGCTTGCATCTTAGGTCTCGCAGGAGACACGGGGGGGCTAAGTTAGATTATGTTGAGTAGCTATGGCCTGCGTTTCCCGCCTGGACGCCGCCCCCGGCTCCGTTTATTCTTCCCTTCATCCAATGAAAGCCAACATCACGACAACCAGTCTTCTCGGCGTGCTGCTAGCCCAGACCTTGTTCGCCGATCCCATACAGCCCGTGATCCCTGACGTCGCGCGCCCCCTGCCCTTGTCCGCCGTGCGCCTCACCGGCGGGCCGCTCAAACACGCGCAGGATTTGAACGCCGCGTATTTGCTGAAATTGGAACCGGATCGCATGCTCGCTTATTTCCGCAAACGGGCCGGGCTGCAGCCCAAAGCCGAGGGTTACGGCGGCTGGGATGGCGATGGCAAGCAACTGACCGGCCACATTCTCGGGCATTATCTTTCGGCGGTGAGCTTGATGTGGTCGGCCACCGGCGATACGCGCTTTAAAGAACGGGCCGATTATATTGTCAGCCAGATGAAAGAAGTCCAAGACGCCAATGGCAACGGCTATCTCGGCGCTTTGGCCGATGGCCAAGAACGTTTTGCGGAGGTGGCACGCGGCAACATCCGTTCCGGCGGCTTCGATCTGAATGGCCTGTGGTCCCCGTGGTATGTGCTGCACAAAGACTATGCCGGGCTGCGCGACGCCTATCGTTTGACGGGCAACAAACTGGCGCTCGAATTGGAGATCAAGTTCGCGGCGTGGGCCGAGGGCATTTTATCCAAGCTGGACGACGCGCAAATGCAGCGCATGCTCAACACCGAGTTCGGCGGCATGAATGAAGTATTCGCCGATCTTTACGCCGACACGGGCGACCGCCGCTGGCTCGCGCTTTCGCTCCGCTTCGAGCACCGGGCTATCTTGGATCCGCTCAAACGCCATCAAGATCGCCTGGCGGGCACCCATGGCAATACGCAAGTTCCCAAGTTGATGGGGTCCTTGGCGCGCTATGCATATACGGGTGACACGGGGGATGGTTTTGCGGCGGGCTTTTTCTGGGACACCGTCGCGGCTCATCATACCTTCGCCACGGGTGGCCACGGGCGCAACGAATACTTCGGCAAAGCGGATCGCTTGAATGACATGATCGACGGGCGCACGGCGGAGACGTGCAACGTCTACAACATGCTCAAAATGGAGCGCAAATTGTTCGCCTTGCACCCGGACATCCATTATGCGGAGTTCCAGGAGCGTGCGCTGTTTAATCATATCCTTTCCTCTATTGATCCTGAGGATGGCCGCACCTGCTACATGGTGCCCGTGGGCCGGGGCGTGCAACGTGAATACCAGGACATGTTCCAGAGTTTCACTTGCTGCGTCGGCTCGGGCATGGAAAGCCATGCCGTGCATGGCGACGGCCTTTATTATGAAGCGGGTGACCGCCTCTGGGTGAACCTCTACGCGCCATCCACCGCGCAATGGAAATCGGCGGGCGTGGATTTGACGATGAGCACCAGCTTCCCGGAAGGCGACAACGCCTCCTTAAAATTAACCTTGGCCGCGCCGCGGGCGTTTACGCTGGCCATGCGGCGGCCCGCCTGGGCTGGGGAAGGTTTCGCCCTGAAGGTCAATGGAGCGGCTGTGACGAATCTTTCCGCACCCGGCTCTTATGTGGAAATCAATCGCACTTGGCAATCGGGCGATGCCGTGGAAGTTGCGCTGCCCAAAACGTTGCGCCTCGAACCGCTGCCAGATAATCCGCGCCGCGTGGCCCTCCTCTGGGGGCCGCTGGTATTGGCGGGCGATCTGGCGCCCGAGCAACCGGAAGAAGGCGAGGGCAATCGCTCCGGCGCCAGCAAATTCACCACCGTTTTCCTCACGGCAGGCCAACCGGTAAGCCAGTGGGTCAAACCGGTCGAAGGCAAACCTGGCGAGTTTCGCGCGACTGGCGCCAATAAAGAAGTCGCGCTCGCCCCGTTCTACCGCGTGCAACGGCGGCACTACGCAGTGTACTGGGACCTCTACACCCCGCAGGAATGGCAGAAAGAATCCGAGGCCCTTGCCGCGACCGAAGCCAAAGCGCGGTTGCTGGCTGCCGCCACGGTCGCTTTTGCCCAACCCGGCGAAATGCAGCCCGAACGCGATTTCAATTTCCAGGGCGAGGAGACGGCTCCAGTGCGCACCATGGACCGGCCCGGCCGCCGGGGCTCGAAATGGTTTTCCTTCGACCTGCCCGTGGATGCCGCCCACCCCATGGCAGTGATTGTGACCTATAACACGGACGAGCGGAAAAATTGCGCGTTCGAGATTCAAGCCAACGGGGTGAAGCTCCAGGATCAAACCATCGAGCGGCGCACGCCCGAGAAGGATGCACGGTTTTTCGACGTCGAATACTCGTTGCCGGCGGCAGTGGTTAAGGATAAGCCGAAAGTCACCCTACGTTTTCAAGCTCCTCCCGGAAGCGAAATCGGCGGAGTATACGGCGTGCGTGCGATTCGCGCCGACGCCCCGCGATAGAACAACCACCGCTTTTAGGAAGCGACGATTCTGGCTGACGGCAGGCTTAAGCCGCATTATCCTGCCGCCATGAAAATGGAAAGGCAGGTTAGCTCCAACCATTGGTTGCGTTTCATTTCGGCTGCCCTGGCGGCCCTCGCGTTCATTGGCAACTGCGCCGCCGCCGAATTGCGCGTGCCGGCGTTCACCGCTTATTTAGACCCTGATCCCGACGGAGCCAACGTGGAATCGCCCAGTGGCCTCACCGGCTGGAATGGCCCCGCGCTGAAAGTGACGTGGTTCGGCGAAATCAAAACCCCGGGCAAATGCACGGCCACGCTGCAACTGCGCTTGCCGGAGAACCGCATGAGCAAGTTGCGGCTGACCGTGGCCGGCCACACTCACGAAGCGGAAGCCAAAGGCGCAGGGGAGAAATCTGTCACCATTTCCTTTGGCGAATACGATATTTCCACGCCCGGCTACCAAGCTTTTGCCTTAGCTTCGTCAAATTCCGAAGGCCAGCCTAACGGCGACCTGGAAACACTGATCCTCGATGGCCCCGCCTTAGATAAAGCGCATTTCAACCTCAAACCCCGGCGCAACGCCGCCTCGGTGCATCTGGCATATCCGGTGCCCAAAGGCACGAACATTAGCGCCTTCTATTGCGAGATGACCGGCGTGGACGAACCGCTTTGGACCTATTACATGGCTTGCGGCTGGCATCGCGGCTACTTCGGCATGCAAGTTAACAGAGCCACCGAACGGCGCATCATTTTCAGTGTCTGGGATAGTGGCAACGAAGGCGTGGACCGCAGCAAAGTGGCGGCGGCTGACCGGGTCACGCTGATAGCTAAAGGTGAAGGCGTGGAGTCCGGCGATTTCGGCAACGAAGGCACCGGCGGCCATAGCCACTGGGTTTACCCGTGGAAAACCGGCGAATTACAGCGATTCATCGTAACGGCCCAGCCCACCGATGCCACGCACACTGTTTACAGCGGCTACTATTTCCACCCGGAACAAAAAAAGTGGAAACTCATCTCCAGCTGGCGCGCGCCCAAAGAAGGGGGCTACCTGCGCGGGCTGTACAGTTTTAGCGAGAATTTCGGCGGGGCCAACGGCCACCTGCGCCGCAAGGCCCTTTACGGCAACCAATGGATTCGCACGGACGCGGGCCAGTGGATCGAGCTAACCACCGCCACTTTCAGCCACGATGGCACGGGCAAAGCGGACCGCCTGGACCGCTTCATGGGCCTCGAAAACGGCCAATTCTTCCTGTCCCATGGAGGTTATGTAGCGGGATATACCGAATACGGAAAACCATTCCAACGGCCAGCGATTGGCCAGGCACCAGCGGATTTGAACCTGCCGGAACCGGCCTTGAAATAGGCCCGATTCCGGCCGGAAAGAGGTGTTAACACGGGCGCGGCGTTCGCGCTTTACTCGCCCTTGTTGAAATCCACGTACTCCTCGGTGAGATCGGACGCGTACATCACGGCGTCCGATTTGCCCAAGTGCAGGTCAATGTGGATATCAAATTTCGGCAAGCCGGTGATGGCTTTGAGCGCCGCCATTTTGGTCGTTGTCGCGCAGCCGTTTTTCACGGCATAAAGAATCTTGCTGCTGTCCGGCTTGCTGTAGCCCACATCGATCTTGCTTTCGTCCACCTTGGCGGAGGAATAACCCAGCGCACCCAGGATGCGGCCCCAATTGGGATCGCCGCCGCACCAACTGGTCTTCACCAGCGGGCTGTTGGCCACCGCGCGCGCGGCGGCATCAGCATCGGTGAAAGTCTTGGCGCCTTGGAGCCGGACGGTGACGAATTTGGAAACCCCTTCCCCATCGAGCACGATCATCTTCGCCAGTTCCAGTGCGACATAGTTGAGCGCGGCCTGGAACTTCGCTAAGTCGGCCCGGCTCGCGGCGCCGACAGTTAACGGGGCATTGCCGGCCACGCCGTTGGCAAAAAGCAGCACGGTGTCGTTGGTGCTCGTATCGCCATCGACGGTGATGCGGTTGAAACTTTGGGCCACGGCCTCGGCCAGCGCGGCGCGCAAGGCGGGTTGCGTCACGGCGGCGTCCGTGGTGAGGAAGCAAAGCATCGTGGCATGCAAGGGCCGCGCAGCGGGGCGGGCGCCGGTAAGGCTCATGCCGGGCATAATCATGCCCGCGCCTTTGCACACGCCGGCCAAGCGCACGGTTTTGCCGCCCAGTTTAAATTCCACGGCTACTTCTTTAGTGCGCGTATCCGAAGTCATGATGGCTTCCGCCAAGTCATGCCCGCTCTGAGCGTCGTCCTTAAGCAGAGCGAGGGCGTCGGCAACGCCCGCCTTCACCCGGTCCATCGGCAACCGCAATCCAATGCGGCCGGTCGAACACGCCAGAACCGCTTCGGGTTTGAGCTTCAGGCCTTTAGCCACGAAATCCGTCATGCGTTCGGCGTCCTTCAAACCGGGCGCGCCGGTGCAGGCATTGGCGTTGCCCGAATTGGCCACCAGCGCTTGGGCCACGCCGGATTGCACGCGGGCGGCGCTCAACTTGACGGGCGCGGCGCACACTTGATTGGTGGTGAACAGGCCGGTCACCGTGGCGGGCACGTCCGAAACCAGGATCGCCAGGTCGCGTTTGCGGCCCTTGTTGGAACCTTTGCCGGTGCCCAACCGTTTGATGTCGCAAAACACGCCTGCGGACCGAAAACCGCGCGGAGCGGTGATCGTCCCCGGAATGACTTTAAAATCTTTTTTCATAAACCCTTTACCACCAAACCAACTCCCCCCCCTCCTGTCAAGGCGCACCGGCGTTTTTTCGGTAAACTTTTGGCGGATTGTGCCGATAATATCAGTGTGAATTGCGAAAGCGAGAACAAGGAAAGCACGCCAATGGCCAGGATTTTACTGGATGGCGAACCCGTGGCTTTGCCTGACAAGGCACTCAAAAAGCTGTCTTCCGTTCGCGCCCAATTGGAGTTGCTCGCCTTGCGCAAGGATAGAATCTTAGCCTCGCTTATGGTTGATGGCGTGCCCATTGACCTGCAACACACCGGCTTGGAATGGCAACGCTTTCAAGAAGTGGAAGCGCGCACGATCTCTTTTGGCGAACTCGGGGTGGCGATGATCACCTCCGTCTATCGCGAGGCGCGCAACACGGTGGAACGGATCCAGCACGCCGGCTCCCAAGTGCTCATCAACGACTGGCCCGCCGTTTGCCGGCTGGTCCGGCGCTTGGAATCGGAAACCCGCACCTTGCTGCTGGTGATCGGGTTCATCGACGAACTTTGCAGCGAACACGTGACAATCGACCGGGTGGATGTGAAATCAATCCGGGAGCACATAGAGGGCATGGAAGCCTTGCGTAACCGGCTGAACGAGGTGATGGATCACCGCGACGCCGAAGAACTGACTGACTTCCTCATGCTGTCCATGGCTCCCTGGGTGGAGCGGCTGGCAGAGCTACTCCATCCGCACAATGAATAATCCCCCGCTTGCTTGCCCCTCTCAATCCTGCTGGACCCGGCTGCGCAAAATGGCGCAACGCAGCGTCTGGCCTTGCCTAGCCGCGAGCCTCCTGCTGACCGGGTGCAAATCCATTATGCCCGACCACGACGCCGTGGTGGGGCCCATCTATAAACCCACGAATATTTACCGCGCTGCCACCACCCTGCCGCAAACCGTGCGGCGCGTGGCGGTGTTGCCGCTGGCGAGCAGTGGCACCGATGCCACCGCCGAAGAAGGCCGCCTCGCGTTGCATGACGTTCTCAACTCAGAATTGAACAAAACCCAGGCGTTTGAGGTCATTCCTGTCAGTGGCGAGCAAATGACCAGTTTGGCGGGCAAAGCCTGGTGGAGCGCCGAAGACGCCTTGCCGCAAGGCGTGATTAAAAAAATCAAGGACGCCCTCGCTTGTGACGCCGTGTTATTTGCCAAATTGACCCAGTTTCGCCCGTATCAGCCGATTGCGATCGGGTGGAATATCAAACTGGTGGAGTGCAAAGAAAACCGCATCCTGTGGTCGGTGGACGAGACGTTTGACTCGGGGGATGGCCCAGTGTCCAACGCCGCCCGCCAATACTATCACCAACACCTGGGCCAGCCGGAGCCGCTTTCCGACTCCCGCAGCATTCTGTCCTCGCCGCGACGGTTCGGACAGTATACGCTGAGCGCGGTGCTGGCAACGCTGCCCGGACGCTAAAGTATTTGTGAAAAATGCCGATAAATCTAACGTGGCAAGCATGCCGGAAGCGGTCCACAGCGAAGGATTTGCAGGCGACAAGCGCTTGATAATTTTATAATTTATATGGAAATTAATTCGAATTTTTCGTCCCAGCCTTTGCCCGGCGCCCTCCCCCCGCAAACCAGCCGGGCGAGCCAGCAGAGCCAAGCCGCGAGTGATACCACCGCCTTTGGCCAAGCCGCTTCCTTGGAGACGCAGTTGAGCGGGGAACCCGGCGTGCGCAGTGAAGCCGTGGCGCGCGCGCAGCAATTGATCGCCGATCCCGATTGGCCTTCCTCCAAAATCATGGGCCAAGTCGCCCAAACGTTGGCTAAGCATATCAGCCAAGCCGTTTAACATACCGCTTTCCCCCATCCAGCAGAGGTAGCCGGCCATGATTCAAAACCCGTGGAAATCCTATAAGCAAGTCGCCACCCAAACCGCCTCCCCTGGGCAGCTGACGTTGATGCTTTACGATGGAGCCATCCGCTTTCTGGAACAAGCCCTCCTGGGCTTTGCCAAGGTTGACCCGGTGGAATTCAATCAAACCATCAACAACAATATCCAGCGCGCCCAAGCCATCATCAACGAGTTGAATTACGCGTTGAACATGGAAAAAGGCGGCGAGATCGCGCAAGTTTTGCGCCGGCTATACATGTATTTTGACCGCCGCCTGCTCGATAGCAACATCCATAAAGACCCGGCCGGCATCGAAGAAGTCATCGCCCGCTTGACCACCTTGCGCCAAGCCTGGGTGGAAATGCTCAATCAACTGGCCGCCGGCAAAGCCCAAGGCCAATTCCCCACGGATGCCAATTCCCAAGAACCCCTTTGTGCTGTCGGTTAAGGATTGACCGTTCGCCACCCCCCCACCCTATGAGTGCTTTTCAAGAATTGAACGGTTATTACCAAGAATGGCGCCAGCTTTCCGAACAAGAAGGCTCGGCCATTCGCTCCAGTGATTGGCCCAAAGTGCGCGGCTGCCAGGAAGCCAAATTTTGCCTGCAAGCCCAGATCATGATCGCCACCCAGCTGTTTCAAAAAGAGCTCACCGATCAAGGCATGGACGCCAAGGAATACGACCGCCAATTCCGCGGCATCGTGGCGGAGTTAATCCTGCTAGAAGAACGCAACGGGTCGTGGCTGAACGAGCAGAAAACCCGCGCGCTGGAAGAAAGAGACGAGCTGGCAAAGTCTTCGAGCAACCTGCGCCAAGTGCGCAGCGCCTACGTCCAGGGGAATAAAACCCACTGGAATTCGTACTCGTAAGCCGGTTTATTTCCGCCTCGTTAGGCCTTGGCGGCAATCATGCCCGTCTTGCGGGCGTAATTGAAAAGGCCGCCGGCGTCCACCACGGGGCGCACATCCCCTAGCGGTTTGAAGCTGTAAACCTTCCCCGAAGCGGTTTCCGTGACCGTGTGCTGATCCAGGTTCACCGTCACCTTGTCGCCCGTCTTCAACACTTCGCACAAACGATCCATCGATTCACAGGGGTAAACCTCGCCCGTAGCCACACAGTTGCGGAAGAAAATCCGGGCAAAACTCTCAGCAATGACCACATGGCAATTGGCCGAGCCCAGGGCGATGGGGGCGTGCTCACGCGAACTGCCGCAGCCGAAATTGCGCCCGCCAATGACGATCGGGTACACCGTGTCCATCTGCCCCGGCGCCACAAAGCGCGTGGGGTAAGCCTCGGTGGGCAGGCCGTAAAGCGCGTAACTGCCCAGCTTCTCGTACTCCTCGGGAATCGTGGGCACAAGATTCAAAAACTGGGCGGGGATAATTTGATCGGTATCGATATTATCCCGCACCACAAAGACCTGGCCATTAATGATCGCATCCATGCCCCTAAATTCGCAGCCACCCGCCCAAAAATCAATCCGAAACCGGCAAACGGTTCGCGGCCAAATATTCTAGAATAAATCATCCGCTGCGGGCATCCAAAATTAGGAATGCGCGAATGTGCTAACTCGGACCCGCCGCACGAAGCCCCCCTCGTTCCTAAGGGGCGGATGACGACTGAGGCGCGGGCCTTTCCCACAAGCTGCTTGCTTGCATAAAGGAAGAATATTATTATTCCTTTTCATGGCCTGGCTGGCAATCATCATAGTGTTGTTCTGGGAAGCGCTCGCATGCGCCAGCTTTGCCCCGTCCGTCCATTCGCACCCGCAAATATTAGGCGCCTGGAACCGGTTGATCTATAGCTACGACACTGCCACCCTCACGCTCGGAAACCTCTGCGAGCGAGTGAAAAAGGCCAGCAACGAGAGTGTGCGCGGCGGCGACTCCCATGCCTGCAACATAGAGCCGACGGTGAATTGGCTGCGTTATTCCAACCCGTATCACAACACTGCCGCTTGGAACCTAAGCCAGACACCCTCACCGGAGCTATGCCACCTTTACTTCAACCGTGAAAAATACACCTCGGAATTCAGCAAGTATTATTACGGCTACCGTTACTACAACCCAAGAGAAGGACGGTGGTTGAGCCGGGATCCCCTCGGAGAGGCTGGTGGATTTAATCTATATGCGTTCTGCGGTAATGATCCGGTGAACAGATTGGATGCAGTTGGATTGGCAGCTCTTCAAGGCATGGACGACGCAACTATCAATCTTTTAATGGGTGGTGGGCCATGGAATACGACAAAAGCGGCCGGTATTCAAGCAGGGAAGGCAGCCTTGATGGTGTTTTCATTGGGAACAATCTGCAAAAATGATCATTTGGCAGATCTTAACATTTCCGGTCAGATCTCCGATGCTCAATTTTGGAGCGGATCAGCCATGAATACCGCAATTGGTTTGGGTGGTTTGGCTTCCGGCGGTGCTGCCGCAAATTTGGCCGCTCGTGCTGGTGGAAGCCTTATGGCGCAAGGGGCAGCTGGCGGATTTGCTAGCTCATTGACAGATGTCGTGGCAACGCGCTGTGGGTACGCGTCTATCGACATTAAGTATGAGGGCACTATCGCATCTGACGCGGCGCAAGTTGCCACAGGAACCTTAATGGGAACGGCGTTTGGAGGCGCAGCACAGCTAAGGCAATCATGGGCCGGTGGGACAGGGAGTGGAATATTAAATCTGACAAGCGGCGACAGCGCCGGATCATTAGCAACAAGAATCCCTCGCCAGCCAGGAACCTTTGACGTAGTGGCCCATGGAATTCCGTCTTCCATCGGATATGGAGCAGCTGATTCTGAAGTTAGCATTAGCGCCTCCGAATTGTCCCGAATACTCGCACGATACAAGGCGTACAATGCGCAAAACCTTCGCATGCTTTGTTGTTGCACGGGTCAAGGGGGCAATAGCTTTGGTGCTCGGCTAGCCCGTAGGACATGGGTAGTAGTGCAAGCGCCAACGCAAAAATTGTGGGTCGATTCCGCAAGACCCGGCTGGTATTCAATTCAGGGTGGTGGTACAGTACCTGGAAATCCGATGGGTGTTTGGAGGACGTTCTCTCCATTCAATGTGTACTTTCCAACTGCATGAAGGAATAATGAACAACCTTGAGGCATTGTGTCGGGATTGGCCTTATAACTGGTACGGTTTCTTTAAGTTAGGAAATAGGCAGGAAGGCGGTCCTTACGCCTTCGTGAATCTACCTTCCGTAAAGGACTTAATTGATGAAACTTGGATATTACCAAAATCCGATCTCGTTTTGGCATATCTGAGCCAATGTCCTTATTTTGTGGCACCAGTCCATCCCTCGCATACGAAATGCCTGTTATGTGATGAGAAAGTCCGGACCGAAATGTATCATCGTGACGACGTGTGGCTCTGGCCGACAAGCTTGAGCCATTATGTTCGTTCCCACTCGATCCGTTTGCCCAACCGTATGTTGCTGCACATGGATCAAAATCGATTTGTCGTGCCTAGCGAGATACCGGTCATGCCAATTGAAAACCTTCCGTGGCCTGAAACAAAGAAAAGGTCGCAAATTGTAACATTGTGGGAGTCTTGGTTTCCAAGGCGCAAAGAGGCTTCATGAATAGGTATTAAGTCGCAACGACCTTTAAACGGACCAATGGTAAACGCTCTATAATTAGCACGCAAACCAACAGCACGAAGGGGCCGGGCCTTGAATCATCCAAAGGGGTGAGATTTGGAATTCTGAAAGAGCCAAGAAAAGGACTGATTAGAACGCAAACCAACAGCAGGTGTTGTGCCTGCCAAGTGCTCGGCACAAAGGATGCCGGAAAATCAGCTTCTTGGGGTTCACGGCCTTGCAACTCAACGGCAGGTGCGTCATCCCTTATATCCATCCGACGCCTCACCCTTTGGCCACCGGCGTGATGACGATGGAAACGACGAAGGGTCTATTGCCTTCCAACTGGGCGAAGCGCTGGTGCAGGGCACGAACGGAAGCCAGTTCGTTCTCGCGGAGCTTATCGGCGATCAAGTTCAGTCGCCAGCCCAAAGTGACCACGTCGGCGGTGGAGAAAGCGAGGGCAAACTTCTGCGGCGGGGCGTTGGGATCGTCCTTGGCTTCGGAGTTAGGTTCCAGGGAATACTCGTTTAACTGGTTCGATACCGGGCACCAAGCGACATGCGAGGCCAGTTGCCGCCGTCTTTCAGCGCTGGATTAATTTGAAGACCCAAGGCAACTGTTTTTTAGCCTCGGGATGCAAATTGCTGGGAAGGTCAATGATCACGCCTTGAGCCCCATCCGAACGCCAGGTCAGCGACCTATTATCGCCCAGAAGGGTGACGATGCCCCCTGGGGAAAGATGGACGGAATGGAGCGCGAGTTCCTCGCCTGGCCATTTGAGGACGGACGCGTAAATCGCCAAGCTATCGTTGCTTTGCGTGAAACGAATGAAATCGCCCTCTTTCCAGCCCGTTCCCGGCAGTGGGTGGGTGTTGAAAATGGCCTCGCCGTTGGTTTTTAGCCAGGCCCCGGCGGTTTGTAGAGCGGCAATAGCCTGGGGATGAAAAAGCCCGGTGGCGTCCGGCCCGATGCCCACCATGAAATTGCCGCCTTTAGCCACGGTGTCGACGAGATTTGTAACGATCCAGGCCCCATCTTTGTATTTGCTCGCGTCGGGTTCGTAACTCCAAATGCCCTCGCCCGCCAGCGGATAAATGACCATCCACGGCATGTCGGTATTTTCTTTGGCGCCGGGCACAAAGCCTTCAGGCGTGTAATAATCGCCATAATTGCCAATACCCCGGCAGCGGAACATCACGTCCGGTTGAATCTGGCGCAGGCTCTGAATGGTTTCCCGCAAATCCAGCCATGCGGTTTTATCGAAAAACATGTCGAGGCACACCAGGTCGATTTTGCCGTATTGAGTGAGCAGTTCGGTGAGTTGCTGGCGATGGCGCTGGACGAAGTGATTCCATTCTTCGGGGTGAGCCACCCGGTCCACTCGGTTAGTCAAAGGGTGATACGCAAACGGGCGGAAGTCCGCGTCGTACCAATCCGGGTGCGAAAAATAGAGGTCGATCTTGAGCTGGTGGCGCTGAGCCGCGTCCGTGACTTCCTTGACAATGTCGCGGTGGAACGGGCCCTCCATGACGCTGTACGCCACGTCGCAGTTCTCGATTTGCGGCCCGCCGGGAGCCGTCCAATTGACGCGGCGCGCCACCCGGGCGTGGGTATCGAACAGGGAGAACCCGTCATGGTGTTTCGTGGTGAAGGCCACTACCTTGATGCCGTTGGTTTGGAACAAGTCCATCCAATCTTCCGCGTTGAAATTGGTGGGATTAAAACTCCGGTAGAATTGCTGGTAAGCCTGGCGGCCCTCAAGGCTAAGCATCGGATGACCGGAGTCCGCGCGCACAAACGGCCAAGAGGCGTTGCAGCCGTACGGCAGCATGGCATAGACGCCCCAGTGGATGCGCACGCCGAATTTCAGCTGGCGGAAGGCGGCGCGCGCGGCCTCGGGTGCCTGGCTGTAGCCCGGGATGGGCGTGTCTTCGATGTACGATTTGACGTTTTGGTAATGCGTATCGGTGGCGGGCAATTTCACGTAATTCTGAAACCGCGGCGGAACATTGGTATTGGCCGCGAAACGGAACGGCGCTCCGCCGAGAATTTGATCGCTCGTCAGAGTCGGGCACCAGTATTTCTCGATATGCCAGGTCATTAATTCTGTGCCCAGAAAATGGTTCACCCAAGGTTTCCGCCGGGAGTTGTACATGGTGTCAGTCAAATCACGCATCAACGCGACATTCAGGCCCTGACTCACCATTTGGCGGATGGAAAAAGGGCGGCCCAGTACGCACATGTTTTCGTGAACCCCCATGACAATTACATTAGTGATGCCGCGCTGGCGCATCAGGTAGTAAGCTTCGTTATTGTCGGTAACCGCATCGCCCGGTTGGATTTGCAGGGTGGCAATCTCACTGTGCCACGGCCACGGCGCTTGGGTGGCGGGCGGGCAAGGCGGATCATCGTCGCAACCGCCGTCCGAATCATCGATGGGCAGCGGCCTTTCGAGCGCGGAGTCGAGGCCGGACCAGTTTTTCAAAGGCACACGCGGTTGGACGGGCGGGGCGGCTTGCGCCAACTGGCGGACGGGTGTGCCTTCGTAATACCGCATCGTGTCGCTGGGGCAATGGATGATCAGGGCCCCGCGCTGGCGCAGGGCGGTTAACACCTCGTTCATGCGCGGAGCCATCTCGGCCACCCGGGCGGTCGCGCCCTGGCACCAATGCCGGTCCCACATGTCACACACGACCACCGCCGTTTGCGCCGCTGCCCATTGGACGCGGTTGATTACGGGCTCCCATTGGTCCACGCCAGTGTCCAATTTCCGCATGCGGCGCAAGTCCAATTCCAGGGTGTTAGCGGGCGCGGCCACAATCACCACGGATGGCACCACGCCGACGGCCAGGTATATCGAAATGATCAGATTGGGGCATACCATCGCCATTAAAGAGGAGAGAAGTTTCATAATTAGTTTTCCAGGCACTAGAGCCGTAAATACGAGAAACCAACGGCGCGTCTCACGGAGCCAAACACCCACTTACAATTTCCCCCAAATTTGCCGAATGACTTATGTTTGTCTGTGCTTCAGACCACGTCAATCACGATTCACCCCTCTGACCAACCAGGCCGCAAGAGTGGACCGCAAGCATGAAAAGCGCATTCGCCGGCGAGCAAAGAACGCTTGCCGCTCCGCCCAGCGCTGCACTATATTGGCGCAGATCAGCTGGGGTTTATCTCGTTCAAAATTGGCCATTGTTGCGCATGAATAAAGCATCATTAACGCCGTTCTTTTGGGGGCTTAATTTAATCTTGGCTGCCACTTTATTCGGCGCGGAACCCACCCCTGAGCCGCCTTCTTCGCTTTCAGTTGCCATCCACACCAAACCGCATGGGCCGCAACTTCAGCTTGGCAACCCGGTTCATTCTTTTGGCCAGGTGGATGGCGGGACTGTGGTCAAATATGAATTCGCCGTTACGAATACCGGCGATGCTTTGCTCGAAATCCGGGACGTGAAGACCACGTGCGGATGTTTTTATGCCGGCAAATGGACCCGCAAGGTTGAACCGGGCCAAACGGGCACCATTCCCTTGGAACTGGCAACTCGGAATTTGTCCGGGCCCGTGGCCAAATATGTCGAAGTTCTCTGCAATGCGACCAACCAGCCTCCGATCAGCCTCCAATTCACGGGCACCGTTTGGTGGCCTATCGAAATCAATCCTTTGGCGATTACCATGAGCGTTCTCTCCGGCGCCTCCACGAATGGTTCGGCCAAAGTGAAAATCATCAACCATGAGCCGGAACCGCTCACCTTGTCTGAGCCTGCCAGTGGCAATGCGCACATCACCGCTGAGTTGAAGACTGTCCGCCCCGGCCGGGAATTTGAATTGTCGGCCAGGCTGGTTCCACCGATCGGGAGTGGCAATGTGTTTGGGGACGTCACATTGAAAACTTCGTCCAAGAAAATGCCGTCGCTGACGGTGCCGGTTTACGCCGTGCTGCAGCCCGAAGTAATTGTGCTTCCCGCCCAAATCAATTTGCCCGCCGTGCTCGCGACTAACCAGTTGAAACAAACGATTTCCGTCCGCAGCTTTTGGAGCGAAAAACTGGAGATTTCCGATGTATCGTTTAACGCCAAAGGCGTCAAAATGGATTTGCACGAGCTTCAGCCGGGGAAATTTTACTCCTTCACCCTGCAATTTCCCCCCGGATACGAAATGGAGCCCGGCGAGAAAATTGCGCTCAAGTTGCGCACCAATCACCCTCATTTTCCGTCGTTGGAAATTCCGATCACGCAACGGCACCGCCCCGCGGCGGCCACGAACGCTCCCAAAGCGGACACACCCGTTTTGCGGCAATAGCCGCGCTACGGGGCACCGCGCGCATGGTTAAGACAAGCTTTTTGAGGACAACTTGTGATTGAGGATTCTCCAGCACCTCCAGCCATGACAAAACCAAGGCCGGCCCTTGCGGCCATCAAGGAAAGTTTGTTGCTGGCGCTGGCAGGGATTGTGTTTGCCCTAGTGGCTAATGCCCTCTCTCCCCGCGGGGTGTCTCTCGCGCGTGATTATTTCCCCGGAGCCAATCGCCCGGTGATAGAGCGGGCAGCAAAAATGCCTGCTCCAACAACGGGTGCCACGGTAGCGGCGGCTCACGACGCGCTTTTAACCCGCTTGAAAGAGCAAGGGCTGCAATCCGCTCAAAGCAACCAAGTCATGGCGCTTTTTCGAGATCCTCGTTATGAGCAGGAATTAGTGATCTTCGTGGATGCACGCAGCCCGGAGGAATATGAGGCGGGCCATATTCCAGGCGCATACCTTTTTGACCGTTATCACCCGGAAAAATATTTCGCCAACCTCTTGCCGGTCTGCCAGACCGCCAGTGAGATCGTGGTGTATTGCGGGGGCGGGGATTGCGAAGACAGTGAATTCACGGCTATCACCCTGAAAAATGCCGGCATCCCCGGCACGAATCTATGGGTTTATGCGGGCGGTTTTCACGAATGGACCACCAACGGCGGGCCCATCGAAGCCGGCGAACGCAAAAGCGGAACCCCACCCGCGCCATCCAAATGAAACCAACCACCGGAAGCCTCAAAATGGCCGATGGCGCCACCCTATTGATACGCTGGCTGCTGGGTGGTTTATTTCTCTATATGGGGCTGCAAAAGGCACTGCATCCCGTGGAGTTTTTAAAACTCGTCCGCCAATACGATTTAGTGCCGGGAGCCTTCTGGCTTAATTTCGTGGCCGCGAGCCTGCCGTGGTTTGAAATTTTTTGCGCCCTCCTGTTAATAACGGGCGTGGCCGTGCGCGGCACGGCATTGTTGCTATTGGGCATGCTTGTGCCCTTCACCCTGCTCGTTCTCCGCCAGGCCTGGTTGATCCAAGGGGTGCAAGCCATCCCCTTTTGCGCCGTGAAATTCGATTGCGGCTGCGGCATGGGCGAAGTCTATATTTGCCACAAACTGGCGGAAAACATCCTGCTCACACTGCTTTCAGCCTGGCTCTTGGCAGGACGTGGACAGCAATGCTGCTTGCGCTACCGCTTGTTTTGAGCCGCTAATTTTCCCTCCGCATCCACGACAATTTCTTTGGTGCCTTCGGGGATCGGGGTGAGGGTGGTGCGTCCGCCGGGCCATCGCACCCACAGTTTTTCCGGCGGCACAGGCGAGGCCATGACCTGCACGAGGCTGTCTTGCGACCAATACCCCGAACCCGCATGAATTTCCCGGGCGGGGCCTTGGCGCTCTCCGAATTGCAGCCGCAGCACGGCTCCAATGCCGGTGGGATTTCCGGCCGGGCCTTTGAGTTTCACGCGCAGCCCTGGTGTGGCGCGAGTATTATGGTAAAGGCAAGTGGCAGCGCCGTTTTGGGCGACTGCCAAATCGATGCGGCCATCCTCATCGTAATCGCCCAAGGCCGCGCCCCGTTGCTGGCCATATATTTTAACGCCAGATTCCGCGCAGGCAACGGCCGCGAGCTTTCCGGTTCCGTCACCGCGCAACCATAATCCCAGCCCGGCATCGATGCGTGGTGTTTCGGGCTGGAGATCGAAGAAATTCTGGCTCAAAAACACGTCTTCATTGCCGTCTCCATCGAAATCGCCCACGTTCACGCCGAATCCCGGGGCCAGTTGAGCATCACGCGGCAACGGCACCGCTTGGAAGCCTTTGCCGGTATTGAGAAACGCCATGGACGTCAAGGTGGTGGCTTCAACCCTTCGCGTTAAGGGCGCGTTTTCGCCCAACATTTCGTCCAGCGTCGTTTCGCTATAAGCTTTATGGCTGGCGAACCGGTCGTAAAGGAACGGCAATGAATTGGCCATCGCTTGAAACTGCCGGCGGGGAGCGAGCGCGTCTCCGACCCATTCGGTTTCGATGACTTCCATGACGCCGGGCTGGGCAATCTGCCCGTAGGCGAACACCAGTGGCCTTTCAGCGGATGCGCGATAAGGGCTGTTATTACCCCAATTGGCCGCGATCAAGTCCAGTTTGCCGTCGTTATTCAAATCACCCGCGGCAATGCCGCGCCACCAGCCCGTGTAGGCCTTAAGACCAAATTCCTCGGTGACTTCGAACAGCGCACCTCCGCGATTGCGGTAAACCCGGATCGGCCCCCATTCGCAAGCCAGCACCAATTCCGGCAGGCCATCGCCATCCAGGTCACTCCAAAGGGCGCTGTTGACGATCCCAATGTTGTTTAACAGGGTGCTGTTGCGGGCATCAAGGATCCATTGGCGGCCATCAAACCGGTAGATTCTCGAGGACGCTCCCTGGGGATATTGGCCGGGAACCACGCCGCCAGCGACAAAGAGACTTAAACGGCCGTCACCATTCATGTCACCGAGCGCCAATGCTCCTCCAGTTTCCATGCCGACTGCCAATGGGGGGCCTGCGGAAAGGAGCCCCCCATTAAGCCGGATAGCCGCCACGGCATTGCTCCCGGCGGCCTCGTATCCCGAAAGCCCAGTCAAAATGGTGCTAATGGCTGGGCTTTCCTGCCAGACCACCAAGCCCGCGGTATCGTTGGGAACTTCGAGTTTGGGCCCCGCAGGGGTGGGTTGAAATTTCCCACCGCCACTATTGCGATAAACGCTAAGCGGGCCTCCCCGGCCGGTTCCGATCACTAAATCCTCATGCCCATCCCCATCTAAGTCCGCCCATGCCACACCGGGACCAAGCTGGCTTAATTTGAAGGGAAGCAGCGGCTGGCGCTCGTAATCGTGGTACTCGATTTCATGGTGGATGTGCCCCAATTCCTTGCTCGCATCGGCAAAAAATGGCGCTGGTTCAGCTGCCGGCTGGGTTGGCGCCATCACGGCTCCCGACTCGTCAATTTCGTATAAGCAATTGCGCTGGGCTTGAGGAACTACGCTGCGGGAGCCATTGCGCCAGAGCACTTCGAGGGACAGGCCGCTGGCCGCCGCGCCCGTCGCGAACATCAATTCGGCATCCGATCCCGATTGGTAGTGTCCGCCGCAAATGACCTCGCTTGTCTGGTGCGGCACCGCTCCGCCGCGCAAAGTGACTTTGGCGCCGATCCCTTGGGTATTGGGCGCTTTGCCCCGCAGCCTCACGGCGATTCTTCCGGCACTCGTTTGGTTGCGCAAAATTGCGGCTGGGCCATTCAAATCATTTACCACAACATCCAACGCCCCGTCTTGGTTAAAATCCGCCATCGCCAAGCCCTGATGCACGCCCAAATGGTTCAATCCCCAAGCCTCCGTCACTTCCTCGAACGTGGTGTCCCGGCCATTGCGAAAAGCCACCACGGGCATTTGCAGCAAGGGATAGAGATGGTAATGCTCCATGAGCTCGCGGGTAAACGCCTGTTGCCGCTCGGCATCGTTCTTAAAACCGGTCCAAGGATGCTGCTTGGCGCGCACCTGCGCCTCGGCATCGTAATCCTGCACGTCGCGAAAATGGCCCGGGCCGATCAACAAATCGGGATAGCCATCCAAATCCACATCCGTAAACAGGGGTGCCCAAGACCAATCGGACCCGGGCACGTTGGCGTAATAGGCGGTTTCCGCATAGGTGCCATCGGGCCTGCCCAGAAACAAGGTGTTGCGCATCACCTGCGGGCGATTATCAAGAGCGCCCACGGGGGAAGCCATCGGCATTTGGGCAAAACCTTCCCGTTTGCGCAAGCGGGGATCGCGGCTCAACATGTCCACCACAAAAAAGTCCACGTTGCCGTCACGGTCGATATCCGCAAAGTCGACGCTCATCGAGCTGGCGCTGGTCTTCCGCAAGGCCAGCCTGGCAACGGCCCGAAAATGCCCGTGGCCGTCGTTGATCCAGAACCGGTCCGGAGTCCAATAGTCATTGCAGACGTATAGATCCGGAGCCGAGTCACCGTTCACGTCGTGAAAAGCGGCGGTCAAGCCCCAATCAACAGGAGTTTCGGCCAGCTTGCGGCCGTCCTCATCCAGGAAAGTGCCCTCGGTCCAGGTAACTGGCTTAAACCGGCCTGTCCCGTCATTCAGAAACAATTGGTCGGGTTGGCCGCATTCTTCCAGCTTTCCTTTGGTGAGCACAAATCGATTGGTCTCGGTTCCCGCCAGGACGGGCCTGCCATTCACCAGGTTCATATTCACCCGGCCCCGGTCGCGAATGTCATCGGGGCGGTAATTAGCCACGTAAAGGTCGAGCGTGCCATTGCCATCAATGTCAGCGAGCGCGAGAGTGGTGCTGCCCAGATTGCTGGCGGTCCCGGCGGCGGCGGTCGCGTCGATGAATTTTCCATGGCCGTCGTTTAAAAAGCAAAGCACGCCGCGGCTGCTGGCGGTGGTAAGCAAATCCAAATGGCCATCGCCATTAATATCCGCAAAAACCGCCCCTCGCGTCCTAGGCACGGGCACACCCAGGCCGGCTTCGGCAGTGATGTTTTTAAAGCGCCAATTGCCCAGGTTTTTGAAGAGCGCATTCTGGCCATTTAAATTGCACAGAAAAATATCCGGCAGCCCGTCCCCATCAACATCACCCGCCGCCACTCCCGAGCCATTGTAAAGCACCCGGTTGGCGGCGCCTTCGGTTTCACTGACGGTATTCGTAAAGACCAGCCCCGTCGTGGCGCTTTCGAGCCAGGTGAAACCGGTTTTCCCGCCTGCGGGCACTTCCAACTCGGCCCAACGATAGCCAGTGGCAGAATGCCAAGAAAGTTCCTTGGCCTGCATTTTCCACCCCCAGCAGAGAATCATCGTCAGCATCCAACTGGCAAGCATCAATCGGAACGTAGTAATTCGAGGCTTTGGCTGGCCTATGCACTCCGTCAGCCGGACGAAGAAGGAAAATGCGGGTTGGTTGGTTAGAGTGAATGTAGGCCAATGCATACAGGCGATAATTTAACACGGCTAATATTGGTGAAAAGAAAAATGGACCTTTTAAAAAAAAGAAACCGGGCTTGGGGCCCGGTTTCTTGCGTTAATTGAGATGGGAAGAATTAATTCTTCGTGCGATAGAACTTCACCGCATCGTTGGCGTTCTCAGTGAGCGGGCTGGTGGCGGTGGAATCCGTCCACGGACCAGTGATGGCCGGCGCGGTTTGCAGCGTGCCATGATCCCAAGTGACGGAGACACCCCCTTGCACGCGAGTCACCGTGAGGGTGCCCGGGGTGGTCGTCGGAGGAGTTAAGACCACCGTCGACAGTGTCTTGCCTTCTTGGCCAGCCGCGTAGATCTTCGAGACTTCATCCGCCGTCAGGGCGCGTGCCCATACGGCGATGTCATCCAATTGGCCGTTCAGGAAGTTCGGAGCGGTGTCATCAGGGAAGATGGACGGGGTTTGGTTCGTGTCGGTGATCAACCGAGCGCCCAGCGACAGGTAGTTAACCTGCGGAACGATCAGGGCGGAATTGTACACGGTGTTGATCACTTCAGCACCGTTGACATACAGCCGCAATTGAGCGCTGTCGGCCGTGAAGGCCACGTGCTGCCAGGAGCCGAGCGCGAAGTTGCCGGGAGCCGTGGCAGTGATGATGTTGGGGCCAGCCGCGATCGACGCCGCCAGATGGAGCACGCCGGTCTCGGCATCGGGGTTCAAGCCCAATTCAAACTGGCCAGGGTTGGCCACGCTCAAGGCGCCGTCGGCATTCCGGATGAAGGCCATCGCAGTGCCCGAAGAACCCGTCGCGACTTTCGCCCAACCGGAAACGCTGATGGCATCCGTGGCGGCTTTGTATGCCGGAACGAGCACGTAAGTGGAGCCTCCGTCGAAGCCCAGCGCATTGGCAATCTTGCCCGTGGCCCAGGTGCCAGCGCCATTTACGGCGCCTTTGGTCCCGCCAGAAACGGAATCGGTGACCGAGGTGCCCGAGGTTTCATCAAGCTTATAATAGGCGGTCAGCTGATCCAGGATGTCATAAGCCGACACGGAGACCACGGCATTGCCGCTGACCACGCTGCCCGCGGGGCTGAACACAGCCACGCTATAAACACCGTAATCATCGTCCGAGAGACCACTGATGGTCAAAGTGGCGGTGGTGGCGCCGCTGACGCCGTTGCCGTCATTCAGGTTCTTGCCATTCTTGCGCCATTGATAGGTGAGGTTCTCGCCGGTAGCGGTGACCGTCAAGGTAATCACGCCATTGACGGGACCGATCGTCGGCTGCGGGCTGACCGTGATGGCCGGAGGCGCGCCCACGGAAGGAGCATTCAAGACCAATTGGATGTCGTTGACGCCCACCGCGCGATCCGTGGTGTTCAAGTTGTTCAGCGTCAGAACCACATCGCCATTGCCATCGGCTTTCACGTTGTCAAAACGGATGAAGTTGCCAATACCGGCGCTGCTTTGATCCGTGGAGGCCACGCGATAGAACCCGGGAGCGGGCTTGTATTCGTCGGAATTCATCACCCGCATATAATAAGTTTGCGTGCCGACGTTGTAGCTGATGGTAGCAAAATGCTGAGGCGGCGCTACCGCATACACTAACATGGCATGGGTGCCGGAAGGCACGTTGTGGAACGTGTAAGTCTGAGCTGTGCCAGGGCCGTTCGCGCCCGTCACACCGTTCAGCATCCGTTCCGTGGTAGTATCACTGCCTGTACCCGCACCCCAGGTGCCTGAGGTTTCGAATTCAAACGTGATGGTGGAAGCTAAATTATCGCTATCCGTCAAGGCATCCGCCATGGCGGTGGCATCCCCGGTGGCGCCGGTGGCATTCGTCGCGTTATTCCAATAAGCCTGTGTTTGGACACCAGCGATATCGTCAAAATTCATCGAAGTGGGAGCGCCGTTAGCGCCGCCGCCGATGAAATGGATCGCCACGCTCTTGGTGGCGGACGGAGTGAAGATGACCGCCTTGACCGGAGCGCTGGTTTGGCAACCAACGATGGCCACCGAGTACAAATTGGTCGCCATATTGGCGGTCATGGCATCGGTGGTGAAGGAAGTGGCGGTTGCGCCCGGAACGGCCACGCCATTCTTATACCATTGCAACGGCCAGGGACCGTTGACGGTGGTGAAGAAAGTGGCTTGGGAACCCAGCAACACCGGGGTTTCCACTGGGGTGTTCAGGAAGGCGGCTTTGGAGCAATCCGTCTGGGAAGTCGCGGCTAGCAAACCGACTTCAGCGATCTGCATACAGCAAGTGCTCGGACCTTGGGTGTGAACTACGGTCCAACGATAATGCTTGTACGGAGTCTGGTTCGGGAAATAGAACGTCTGGGTTTGATACCGATCCACATCGCCACCACCCGGCCACAATTCAGTCCAAGCCGGAATGGCGTCGTTCTTATAGATCAAGGACCAGTTGCCCGTGCTCCAACCCGGCGAATCATCATTGGAACCTTCAATAGTGATCGCTTTGGGATCGCGGTCCGGAGCATCGTTCGCCGATTCCATGGAAACGCCGATGATGGTAGTCGCGCCAACCGAAGGGGTGACGACAAAACCGACCGGTTTTGCATCGTTAGCGGCATCGAAGTTCAAATATTTGGCTTGAGTGCCGTCAATCGCATTGGCAACACCTTCCGAGCCAGGCATATTCGAGGACGAGGCAACCACGGCATCTCCCGGCTGGAGCACGTTCTTCGGAGCGCCAGAGCCGAGCAATTGCACTTCGGCAATTTGCATGCAGCAGGTGCTGGGACCTTGGGTGTGAACCACTGTCCAACGATAGTGCTTGTACGGAGTGTAATTGTTAAACAAGAACGTCTGGGATTGATAACGATCCACATCGCCACCACCCGGCCACAAATCTGTCCAAGCCGGTATGGCGTCGTTCTGGTAGATCTTGGTCCAATTGCCCGTGCTCCAACCCGGCGAATCATCATTGGAACCTTCAATAGTGATCGCTTTGGGGTCACGGTCAGGGGCGTCGTTCGCCGATTGCATCGTGATACCCTGAATCAGCGTAGCTCCCACTGACGGCGTGACTACGAAACCGACCGGTTTCGCATCATTAGCGGCGTCGAAGTTGAGGTACTTCGCTTGGGTTCCATCGATGGCATTGGCGACACCTTCCGAACCGGGCATGTTCGAGGACGAAGCCACCACAGCATCTCCCGGTTGCAGCACATTTTTCGGCAACGCCGACCCTAATAACTGGACTTCAGCGATCTGCATACAGCAGGTGCTGGGGCCCTGAGTGTGAACGACCGTCCAGCGATAATGCTTGTACGGCACGAAATTAGTGAAGGTGAACGTTTGGGTTTGGTAACGATCCACGTCGCCACCCCCTGGCCAAAGATCAGTCCAGGCCGGTATGGCGTCGTTCTGGTAAATCATGGTCCAATTGCCCGTGCTCCAACTCGGCGAATCATCATTGGAACCTTCCAAGGTGATCGCTTTGGGATCGCGGTCTGGCGCATCGTTCGCCGATTGCATGGCAATGCCGGTGACCCAAGTTACACCCACGGAAGGAGTAACCACAAAGCCGACCGGTTTCGCATCATTGGCAGCATCGAAGTTAAGGTACTTTGCCTGGGTGCCATCGATGGCGTTGGCAACACCTTCTGATCCAGGCATATTAGATGAGGAAGCGATGACTGAATCCCCAGGCTGGATTACATTTTTCTGAGCATAGGCTGATGAGCCTATTGATACAAGCAAGGCAACCGCAGCCCAAAAATGGACTGCCCGACTGCAGAATAGAATTCTTTGCTTCATAGTTTGTTTGGTTATGGACGAAGCCTTATGCTCTAATACTTTATTTCGGCTGTCAATTTACAACTTACCCCAGCCCATATTAAAACCCTTCCCAACCATCCGACTTCGTGTTTTAAACCATTACACCAGCTTATTCGCAAATTGTAAGCTGTTTATAGAGAGCTAAATCGTGTTGGCAGGGAGCGATTCCAGCCCGGGGTGAACCTCGACCGCACCAACAAAGGATGGAAACGATATTGGTGTGAGACGGCATTCACCTCCCACTGACCCCCAACGAAAAACACCCCCTCGAGTTATGCCCACTGGGCAGGGTAAACATGCCCGGATTGATTTTATCAATATATACTACTATATATATTATATTTAACCAGCCACCCGAGAAGGATTTGATTTGTAATTTACTTTCTCAACCGCCTACCTGGAAACCATTAAGAGCATCCATTTTATTTATTGATTTCATATTACTATTTTACTCTTTTATGAATTATTATATCATCTATATTCCAATATCTAACATGTTTCACCCACATGCATTAACTAATGAACGCGATGCCCATTTCAACATTATCATATTATTCTCGCACGTATCCCAATATTATATAATAGTAAATAATACATCAATAGAACACCGCTTTTTTGATATTATCAATATATTCACACAAGAACACCATCTAACAAACGCATATACTTAACCTCTATAAATGTTTTCCAACAGACCGATCCCAAACTGACCGGCCTGTTCAAACAACGACCTATGCAACTATAGGAAATCAGTTCAAAGAGTAATCACCTGATAACGTTGTGTCTGTTAATATCATTCCCCAGAGGCAGTAAAAACCAGCTAAAGCAAAACACGATTACCTCACCTGAAATAGATAACACCTGGATAAACGGTTGCGTCCCACTATTTGTTTACATGACAAACTCAGGGAGGATAAGAGTTATAAGATAGCAGACCAGCCTATAGCCAACACCCCAAAGTTGCCCCTCACGGAACCTTGGAATTGCCAGCCTGTTACTGCGTCATTTCGGAACCCCCGAAAAACCCTGAGGAATAAATGCGTTTAACCACAGACTTGAGATGAAATTGGGAACTATCACTTTGAGGAAGTCATTAAAAACTGGCGGAGAGGGGGGGATTCGAACCCCCGATAGGGATTTAGGCCCTATAACGGTTTAGCAAACCGTCGCCTTCAGCCACTCGGCCACCTCTCCAACCATTTGCCTCAAGCGAGCGCCGGAGCGGCGTGCCTGGGGGGTAGTTAAACCCAAATCGCAAAGACTCGTTTGCCATTGGCTTAGTCTGGCAACTTTGCAGGGGTTATCTTGCCGATTATTGAGCTTACGTCAAGCCTTTGGGCTGCCCGGTTAGGATTTTTTATTTACAGGAATCAGGCACTTCAGGCGCGGGAAAGCCATGGCCACATCCGTCAAAGCAGGTCCTCTGGGGAGTTTTTCGCTTTAGCCGAATCCTTAGCTCAACAGTTGCTGAGGGGACGGGACGGATTCGGGGATATGCCATATAAAGAGGTTTCGAGGCTGCAACCTCTTCACAACTCTTCCCCCCGCGCGGGAGCGCATGAAAAGCACCAGAATTTTTTCTGGCCACGCCACAGGTGAGTGTTAGGATACGCGCTGATACCGATTAGAAAGCGAACGAGATTACCCGCATGCAAGACATGAAACAACTTTATCAGGCGGTGCTGGAAGGCAACGCGAAGCTGGCGAAATCGACCACCGAAACGGCCTTGGCCGCAGGGGTGGACCCGCAGAAATTGGTCAGCGAGTTCATGATCCCCGCGATGGACGAAGCGGGCCGCCGCTATGAGGCGGGCGAGTTTTTCGTGCCCGAACTGCTGGTCGCGGCGCGCGCCATGAAGGCTTCCCTCGAACTGATCCGCCCATTGCTCGCCGCCCAAGGCGCCCAGCCGGCCGGCCGGGTGGTGATCGGCACGGTGAAGGGCGACTTGCACGACATCGGCAAAAACCTGGTGGCCGCCATGCTCGAAGGCAGCGGCTTCGAAGTGAGTGATTTAGGCGTGGACGTCGGCCCCGAGAAATTTGTCGCCGCCGTGAGTGAGAAAAAGGCCACCATTGTCGCTTTGTCGGCGTTGCTGACCACCACCATGCCTTCAATGCGGGCCACGGTGGATGCCCTGAAAGCCGCCGGAGTGCGCACGCAAGTGAAGATCATGATTGGCGGTGCTCCAGTGACGCAGAAGTACGCCGACGAAATCGGCGCCGATGGCTATAGCGATAGCGCCGCCAGTGCGGTAACGCTCGCCCGCCGGTTAATGGCCGCTTAGCTTGCCCCGGTATGCACCCGTTGATCGCGAAATTGGTGAGCCACGGGCCGATCCTCACGGATGGCGCTTGGGGCACGCAACTTCAGCAACTCGGCTTGGCCAGCGGCGAATGTCCGGACTTGTGGAATTTATCGCATCCAGATCGGGTGGAAAAGGTGGCCCAAGCCTATGTGGATGCGGGCAGCCAGATCATTTTGACCAACACGTTTGGGGCCAATCAATTTCGCCTGGAAGCGCATGGCGCGAGCTCGCAAGTCGCGGAAATCAACCGGGCGGGCGTGGCTATTTCCAAACGCGCGGCGGGCCAGAAAGCCCTCGTGTTCGCTTCCCTAGGACCCTGTGGCAAGATGCTCATGTCCGGCGACGTGACGGAGGACCAACTCCGCGCGGCGTACACGATCCAGGCCAAAGCTATGGCCGAAGCGGGCGCGGACGCGATTGTTGTGGAAACGATGGCGGAATTGGAGGAAGCGCAAATCGCGGTGGCGGCGGTTAAGGCTACTGGACTGCCTGTGGTGGCCTGCATGGTGTTCGATTCCGGCAAAGATAAGGACCGCACGATGATGGGCGTGACCCCGGAGAAAGCAGCCGCTGGGTTGACCGAAGCGGGGGCCGACGTCATCGGGTCCAATTGCGGGCAAGGCATCGCGGGGTTCATCAAAATTTGCGAACGCTTGCGGCGCAGCACGGACCGGCCGATATGGATTAAAGCTAATGCGGGGCTGCCGGAAATGGTGGACGGCAAGATCACTTACCGGACCACGCCTGAAGAATTCGCCAGTTATGTGCCCGCTCTAGTCCAGGCCGGTGCCCAGTTCATTGGCGGGTGTTGCGGCACCGCACCCCTCTATATTCAAGCCGCCAAAAAACAAATATGAACAGCCGGGAACGCGTGCTCGCAACCTTGGCCGGCCAGCCCACCGACCATCTGGCCTTGATGCCCATCACCATGATGTTCGCCGCCGACACCATCGGCGTGCCGTACCGGGATTACGCGATGAACCATCAGGTGCTCGTGCGGGCGCAATTGGCTACCGCGGAGAAATACGGGTTCGATTATGTCTCCTGCATTTCCGATCCCGCGCGCGAAGCCGCCGATTGCGGCGCTAACATACAGATCTTCGATAACCAACCACCGGGGTTGGACGAGCAGCGGGCTTTGCTGGCCGACAAAACGGCCTTAGCCAGCCTCAAAGCCCCGGATCCCTTGGGTGGCGGGCGGATGACGGATCGCGTCCAAGCCGCCGCGCTGTTCAAAAGCCAAGTGGGCGGCAACAAATTGATCGAGGGCTGGATCGAAGGGCCTTGCGCGCAGGCCGCTGATCTGCGGGGCATTAATAATCTGATGACCGATTTCTTCGACGATCCGGCGTTTGTGCGGGATTTGTTCGAGTTTGTGCTGGCGATGGAGCTGAAGTTCGCCCAAGCCCAAGTCGATGCGGGCGCGGACATCATTGGCGTGGGTGATGCCGCCGCTTCTCTGACTGGCCCGGCGATTTACGAAGAATTTGTTCTACCGTACGAAAAACGCATGGTGGACGCCTTGCATGCCATGGGCACCAAAGTGCGCCTGCATATTTGCGGCAACACCCGGCGCATCCTGAAAGGCATGGGTTCGTTGGGCTGTGAAATTGTCGACCTCGACTTGGCACCCATCTCCGAAGGCCGTCAGCAAATGGGCCAACAAGTGCTCTTAGGCAATTTGAATCCCGTGAAAATATTGCGGGACGGCACCCCTGAATCGGTGACAGAAGCCATCGCCGAATGCCATCGCCAGGCGGGGCCACAATTCATTGTGGGTGCCGGATGCGAAATTCCCCGCGGCACACCGGAAGCCAATATCCATGCCTTGGCCCGCTACGCGCGCGAGCACCAGCCGTAAAACCGGCT
>MTLE01001744.1_pt1 | contig 41290 bp, 34 predicted proteins | sample 1982461 | NCBI WGS metagenome assembly MTLE01 (sample SAMN05712605, study PRJNA340218) | biofilm metagenome | isolation source: sample SPL anode biofilm adapted to -200 mV | place: USA | collected 2012-02-03
GGGCCTGGGCGGCATGGGTCGGAATCTCCAAGTGCGAAGCCGCCTCTGCGCAACTCTGCGCCTCGGCGTGCTCTGCGTCGAAGTTTTTTACCCGAAGCCACCGAATCATCCAATTCAATTGAGGCGGCTCAACAAACCTCCTAAACCGCCCCTACACCCTAGCCAACACCTCTCCGCAGCAACGCTCGATCCCCGTCCATACGTCCGAGATCCGCGCGTCGTCGAACATGTACGCCGGCGTGGTCACAAGCTTCAGGTCCGCGTCGATGACGATCTCCTTCGCGGAGGGCACGGCCCTGTGGGTGATGCCCAGCTTCTCCATGGCGCCGGCGACGCCTTCGCCCGAGCCCAGGGTCAGCGTCCCCCGGCGGCCCAGGGAAGCCAGGACCAGGGCCACCAGGGCGGGGGCGATGCAGATGGCGCCCACGGGCTTGCCGGCCTCGAAGAACGCCGCGGCGAACTTCAGGACGTCGGGACGCACCGAACCGGCGGCGCCCTCCTTCGCGAAGGTGCAGAAGTTCTTGGCGACGCCGGCGCCGCCGGGCAGGACCAGGGCGTCGAACTGGGCGGGGTCGGCCTTGGCCAGGTCCTGGCACTTGCCCACGCGGGCGATGCGGGAGGCCTCCTCCAGGATGTTGCGGACGGCGTCCTTGCGGACCCCGGCGCGGTGGTCCACCACCTCCGCCTGGGGCGCGTCGGGCGCGAAGCAGGTGACCCGGGCCCCGTGCTGGTCCAGGGCCAGCAGGGTGAAGACCGCTTCCCGGATCTCCGCGCCGTCCACGTGGCCGCATCCGGCGAGAAGCACTGCGACGTTGGGAACCTTGGCCATGACCGCCTCCTGTATCCTTTATCCATGATATCCAGACGCCTCCCCGGCTCGTTCGAGTCCAATCCCCTCACCCGGGAGATCGCCGCGTTCCGCCGGGAAGGGCGCCCCTTCCTGGACCTCACCTCCTCCAACCCCACCCGCTGCGGGATCCCCTACCCCGAGGCGGAGATCCTGGCGGCGCTGGCCTCGCCCTCGGTCCTTTCCTACGACCCGGACCCCCGGGGCGCGGCCCGGGCCCGGGAGGCGGTGGCGGCCTGGCACGGCCTGGACCCCGGGGACCTGGTGCTCACGGCTTCCACCTCGGAGGCGTATTCCTGGCTCTTCAAGCTCCTCTGCGATCCCGGGGACGACGTCCTGGTGCCTTCGCCCAGCTACCCCCTCTTCCACTGGCTGGCGGCCCTGGAGGGCGTGGAGGCCCGGCAGGTGCCCGCCCTGCGCTCGGACCGGTGGGACCTGGACTTCCAGGCCCTGGCCGGGGCGGTGACCCCCCGCACCCGGGCGGTGGTGGTGGTGAACCCCAACAACCCCACAGGCCAGTTCCTGTCCCGGGGGGAGTGGCGGCAGCTCCTGGCCTTCTGCGGCGCGCGGGGGCTCGCGCTCCTGGTGGACGAGGTGTTCTCGGACTACGCCCTGGAACCGGCCCCGGACCACCTCCCCACCGCCCTGGCGGAGGCCGACCCGCCCTGCCCCCTCTTCGTGCTTTCGGGCCTCAGCAAGATCGCGGCCCTGCCCCAGGTGAAGCTGGGCTGGATCGCCGCCCGGGGCGGCCCGGCCCGCGCCTGCCTGGAAGCCCTGGCCTTCATCGCCGACCAGTATCTTTCCGTTTCGGCCCCGGCCCTGGCCGCCGCCGGCGCCCTGCTGGGCCTGGCCAGGGGCATCCAGGCCGGGATCCGGTCGCGCCTGGCCTCGAACCTGGCGGCCCTGGACGCCGAACTGGCCCGGCGGCCCTCCCTCGGCCGCGCCCGGGTGGAGGGGGGCTGGTCGGCCATCCTCCGCGTGCCCGCCCTGGAACCGGGGGACGACCTGGTCCTGCGCATCCTGCGGGAGGCCGGCGTGCTCATCCACCCCGGCCACTTCTTCGACCTGCCCGGGGACGGGCACCTGGTGTGCAGCCTCCTGCCCGTGGAATTCCCCGTGGGCATCGCGAGGGTGGGGGAAATGATCGAGGCCGGCCGTCCGGGATGATTTTTTGGGGTTCCTTGCTGCTTCGAATGTTTCGAGGACGTGCCCGAGGAAGGGTCAAGAGGGGCCGGAATTCGCCCGGCGGCATGTCAATTCAAGGATGAGACGGTCCTTTTCGTCGATGACCCGGTCCTTGTCTTCGATGACCCGGTCCTTCCCTTCGATGACCTTCGCGCGGTCCTCGAGCTCCCGGTCCTTGCGCGACAGGGAGAGCCGCAGGTCCGCGGCCTCCCGCGCCCGTTCCTGGAAGGCGTGGAGGATCTCGTCCTCCAGGTCCATCTTCACCCGGAGGCCCGGCTCCGCGCAGGCCAGCATGAGCCTTCGAAGCACGTCCCGGTACCGCTCCGGGAAGTTCACCTCCAGGATGTCCAGGAAGTGCGGATCCGTGTGGGAAGCCACCCCTTGGTCGAACACCTCCAGGAGCCGCTCCAGGTCCGTCCGGCGCCGGTCCTTCAGGCGGTTCATCTGGATGATGACGGAATCGTGCGTGAGCCCTTCCACGAACGGATCGGTGACCCGCACCTCGTCGCCCGTGGCCGGGTCCCAGCAGCGCCGGTCCACCTTCAGGACAGGCATGTCCAGCCCCTTCAGACCTTCGCCCAGGAAGTAGATGGTGAAGATCGGCAGGGGCCGCTCCACGCCCTCCGCATCCCGGTACACGTTCCGGGGATCGGCGTAGCTGGTCCCCAGGTACCGCCGGAATCGCTGGATATCCGAGGTGTCCCGCGCCTTCTGGATCTCGATGAGCACCAGCTTGCAGCTGCCGTCCTCCATGCGGACCCGGGCGGCGAAGTCCATGCGGAGGACCAGGAGGCTGGTGCCGTCCTGCCCCTTCACGGGCTCACGGGTTTCGGTGGGCACGAAGGAAAGTTCCATCACCTCCCGCCCCATGAGCGCGGAAAGCAGCATCCGCGCGATCCGCTCGTCGTCGAGGAGGAACTTGAAGACGGCATCGTAGATGGGATTGGCGACGTTCATAGGACCGGGGCACTCCTGGGAAAAGCCTAGGGAAACCCCGGGACGAAGGCCACGGAGCCGCTCATGGATTCCAGCCGAGGCGCCCATTGAGGGTTCCTCGCGGCTTCGAATGGGCAGCCGCAGATAATAGATCTTCTATTTTTATTCGGCGATCCTCGGCGTCTTCGGTGCCTCGGCGACAAGGCCCTTCGCTGGAGTTGGCCGGATTCACCGGGCAACAGGTCGGCAGCAGCAGACTTCAGGACTCTTGGGTTTACCTATGGCTACCGGAATAAGGCCTACCTCTTTCCCACGATCCGCGCAGCCTTTCCCGGAGTTCCGTGAAGAACCAAAAAATAAATCGAAAAAAGAAAATAAATCAATTACTCCGCGAGGCCATGCGGGCCAGGGAGCGCATGCCCGGGGCCAGGCCCTCCCGCAGGGTCCGGCCCCGGGTCAAGGCGTAGAACCATGAGAGCAGGCCGGTTATCTCGATCCGATGGGTCATGCGGGTGCCCATGTCGCAGGCCTCCTGGGCGTGCGTGTGGTGGATCTCGGCCAGGGGCAGCTTCACCAGGGCCGTGAACGAGGTCATGGTCTTCACCTGCGCCAGCCGGAAGGTGCGGGCGCCCTCCCCCCGGACCTTCAGGCGGCCCCGGGTCCCCGACGAGAACGGGCCCGACAGTTCGGCCTCGGTGATGCCCGTATCCCACTGGGGCCAGGCGGAGACCTCCTCCAGCTTGGCCCACACCGCCCCGGGTTCGGCCGAGGTGTCCAGGGTGTGCTCAGCATGCCAACCGACCATCGTCGCCGTTCCCCCAGCTAGTAATAGCTCATGCTGCCCATTCAATCCCAAGCTCTTTCAGCTAACCATGAATCCGGCCCGGGGGGTAAGGGGAAATCACCGCAGGTGAAAGGGAGGCCCCGACTCTGTATGTTAGAAGCTTGGAGTAGTCATGCAGCCATCAAAACGGGCCCAACTGGCCATTTTCTGCACCGTCGTCGTGGACCTCCTCGGCTTCGGAATCGTCATTCCCATCCTTCCGCTCTACGCGAAGACCCTGGCGCTGCACCCCTCGCCCTGGATGGACTGGGTGAACCACGCCCTGGGCCTCCAGGACTCGCCCTTCGTCTTCTGGGCAGGGGTGGTCCTGGTGATCCACCCCATCGCCCAGTTCATCTCCGCGCCCATCCTGGGGCGCGTGTCCGACCTGGTGGGGCGCAGGCCGGTGCTCTGGATGTCCCTCATGGGCACATGCGCGGCCTACCTCCTCATGGCCATGACGGGCCGGTTCGAATGGGTGCTGGCGGCCCGGGTCCTGGACGGCGTGACCGGCGGCAACATCTCCGTGGCCCAGGCGGCCATGGCGGATTCCTCCTCGCCCCAGGAGCGGTCCAAGGCCTTGGGCATCATCGGGGCGGCCTTCGGCCTGGGCTTCGTCCTGGGGCCCGCCCTGGCCGGGATCCTCTCCGGTTCCGCCCTGGGCAAGACCCTGCTCGCGACCCATGGCTGGCACCTGCCCTTCTTCGTGGCCGCGGGCATGAGCTTTCTCGCGTCCCTGCTGGTCCTCATCTGGCTGCCGGAGACCCTGACCCCCGAGGCGAGGCTCCACGCCCGCAAGGTCCAGAGCCGCGGCCACGCCCTGGTGCACGCCCTGAAGCGCCCCGGCATGCCCCAGATCCTTCTCATCGCCTTCCTGGCCATGACCGGCTTCGCCATGATGGAAGGCACCTACGCCCTCCTCTGCGCCAAGCGGTTCAACTTCAGCCAGCGGGGGGTGGGCTACCTCTTCGCGTTCGTGGGCATTCTCATCGTCATCTACCAGGGCGGCCTGGTGCGGGTCGTGGCCAAGCGCATCCCCGAGCGGGTCGCGCAGCTGGCGGGCCTGGCCTTGATGGCCTGCAGCCTGCCCCTGATCCCCTACGCCCCCTGGGAGGCGCCCTTCCTGCTGGTGATGGTCCCCCTGGTGTGGGGCTCGGGCATGAACCAGACCGCCACTTCGGCCCTGGCCAGCCAGATCACGCCCAAGGACGAGCAGGGCGGCCTTTTCGGCGTCATCACATCCATTTCCACCATCGGAAGGATCGTGGGTCCGCTCCTGGGCACCTACACCTTCGCCAAGTTCGGCTTCGCGGCACCCTACTGGGTGGCGGCGGGATGCATGGCGCTTGGCCTCGTGGTGGCCATCGGGCTCCTCCGCACGCCCGCGCCTCAGCCCGAGGAAGATCCCATCTGAAACTTCCAACGGAGAATGCATGACCTGCCTGAACGGAAACGACCTTGACGCACGCGTCCTGAGGGGCATCGCCCGGGGGGCCGCGGTCACCCTGGACGAGAAGGCCCTGGCCCGGGTGGCCGAGAACCGGAAGGTGATCCAGCGGATCCTGGACGAGGGGAGGACGGTCTACGGCATCAACACCGGCTTCGGCCAGTTCGCCACCGTGGTGATCCCCCCCGCGCAGCTCGCCCAGCTCCAGCTCAACCTCGTGCGCAGCCACGCCGCGGGCGTGGGCGAGCCCCTGCCCAAGGACCAGACCCGGGCGCTCATGGCCGCGCGCATCAACTGCCTGCTCAAGGGCCACTCGGGCATCCGCCCCGAACCCATCCGCCTCCTGGCGGCCTGCCTCAACCGGGACGTGCTCCCCGTGGTGCCCAGCCAGGGCAGCGTCGGGGCCTCCGGCGACCTGGCCCCCCTGGCGCACATGGCCCTCCTGCTGGTGGGCGAAGGCCTGGCCTGGGACGGCACCGCCCACATCCCCGGCGGCAAGGCCCTGGCCAAGGCCGGCCTCCAGCCCATCACCCTGGAGCCCAAGGAGGGCCTCGCCCTCATCAACGGCACCCAGCTCATCACCGCCATCGGCAACCTGGCCGTGGCCCGGCTCATGGACCTGGTGCCCCTGGCCGACGAGATTGCGGCCCTGAGCCTGGAAGCCCTGCGCGGGACCCGGGCCCCCTACGACCCCCGCATCCACCAGGCCCGGCCCCATCCCGGCCAGATCCAGACCGCGGCCCACATGCTGGAGATCCTGGGCGAGACCAGCGAGATCGCCGAAAGCCACAAGGACTGCGCCCGGGTCCAGGACGCTTACTCCCTGCGGTGCATCCCCCAGGTGCACGGGGTGACCCGGGACGCCCTGCAGTTCGCCGGGGACATCCTCAAGCGCGAGCTCAACAGCGCCACCGACAACCCGATGATCTTCACCGAGACCCAGGAGAGCCGCAGCGGCGGCAACTTCCACGGCCAGTACCCGGCCTTCGCCTGCGACCTGCTGGCCATCGCCGCCTGCGACCTGGCCAGCATCTCCGAAAGGCGGCAGGAGCGGCTCGTGAACCCCGCCTACTCCGACCTGCCCGCCTTCCTCACCCGGGAAGGGGGCCTGGAATCGGGCTTCATGATGGCCCACGTCACCTCCGCCGCCCTGGTGTCGGAGATGAAGGGCCTGGCCAACCCCGCCTGCGTGGACACCATTCCCACCAGCGCCGGCAAGGAGGACCACGTGAGCATGGGCCCCATCGCCGCCCGCAAGCTCATGCGGGCCGTGGACGCCCTGGAGCAGGTGCTGGCCCTGGAGGCCCGCATGGCCCTGGAAGGGGTCCGCATCCTGGGGATGGCCCCCGCCAAGGGACTCGCCCCGCTGGTGGAGCGCCTCGCCTCGGCCTGCCCCCCCTGGAACGACCGGCCCATGTACGAGGAGATTGCGCACGCGGCTGACGCTTTGCGCGTGCATGTGGGAGAATGACCGCCATGATCCCCTGGCGAGAGCGGTGCGAGGAGGCCCTGGGGGCCCAGACCCGGGCGGACGCCATCCGCTTCTGGGGGGCCTCCCGGGGCTCCAGGCCCATCTTCGACTACCGCTTCGAACACACCCTTGCGGTGGTGAAGATCGCCAGGTGGCTGGCCCCCCTGGCGGGGGCCGACCCGGAGACGGTGGAATGCGCGGCGTGGCTCCATGACTGCCGCAAGGTGCTCAACGACCCCCGCACCCGGGACCACCACGCCCAGGAGGCCAGCGACGCCGTGGCCGGCATCCTCGCGGACACGGACTTCCCCCCGGGGAAGATCCCCGCGGTCCGCCACGCCATCGAGCACCACGTTGGCCTCAAGCTCACCCGGCGGCTCGAGCCCGCCGAGACGGCCTGCCTCTGGGACGCGGACAAGCTCAGCAAGCTCGGCGCCGCGAGCCTCGTGCACTACAACTGCATCTCGGGCGCCTTCGACGCCGTGGAGACCTCCGGCATCCTCGCCCGGGGTCAGCACTGGCTGGGCCTGGCCCGCGGCATCGCCGGCAGCATGAACACCGAGGCCGGGCGCGCGGAGGCCCTGCGCCGCCTGGCCTTCCTCGAGGTGTACTACGAACAGCTCCGCCGCGAGTGGAGCGATCCCATGGAGCCCTCCACGCCATGAGCGACTTCCAGGAACTCCTCCAGACCCTCCAGATGGCCCTGAAGACGCGGCTGATGTACACGGCGGCGCACCCCCGGGCCAAGGGGGCCATGGAGGCCCTGACGATGCTCATCGAGGACTGGCTGGAGGCGGGGCCAACGCTCCACATCGCCACCTCCGGGGGCCGGATGTTCGTGGACGGCCAGCCCTTCGAGGGCCAGGGCATCCACCTTTCGAGCACCGCCAAGCTCCTGTCGGAGCGCCAGATCTCGGGGATCATCTTCGCCCGGGGGATCGAGGCCTGGGAGGTGGAGGAACTCCTGGAGCTGCTCATCCTCAAGCCCGCGCGCATCGAGGAGATGGGCGGCGCGACCCGGATCATCGCGGACAAGAACCTGCCCCACGTCCAGATGGGCCAGGTGCAGTACCGGGAGGTTCGCGAAGGCGAAGGCGGGGCCCACTCCGACGCGGGCCCGGCCATGCGGCCCCTGACGATCCCCGTGGGCGCCCAGCCCCAGCCCGAGCCCGCACCCAAGCCCATTCCCGCGCCCACCCTGGACGCCCTCCAGGCCATGATCGAGCAGTGGCGCCACGAATTCCGCAAGCTCCAGGAAGAGAAGATGGCCGTCCTGGGCGGCCAGGGCACCGGCGCTCCCGGCGCCGGCCCCGGATCCCCGGGCTTCGGCGGCCCTGGCCTGGGCGCCCCCGGCTTCGGCGGCCCCGGCACCCAGGAGTTCGGATCGGGCGGCCCCGGCCCCGGCGGCATCGGTCCGGGGGGCCCCGGCACCGACGGCCCCGAGTCCGCCGGCGACGGGGGCACCGCTCCCGAGGCCGCCGCGGACCTGGCCTTCCTGGAGAAGAGCGGCCCCACGGACCTCTCGTTCCTGGCGGGCTCGCTTTCCAGCCTGGGATTCGGGGAGGGCTTCCCCAGCGCCCAGCAGATGGAAGGCCTGCGCACGGCCCTGAAGGAGCTGCCGCCGGGGGTCCTCCTGTCGGTGGTGGCCGGCCTGGACACCCTGCCCCATTCCCCCGCGGGCCTCCGCATGGCCTTCCAGGCCCTCGCGCCCGAGGTCTTCGCCCACGCCACCGCCACCCTCCTGGCCCAGGGGGCCGGCCAGGGCGACACGTGGGACGCCCTCAAGGACCACCTCCACGGGATCCTCCAGGGGTCCCCCTCCTTCCAGGGTCTCCTGGCGGCCCTGGAGACCGAGCTGCGCAACCGCGGGCTCGGCCTGGAGAACCTCCACGACCTGGTGTCCCGCATGGACTGGGAGACCATGGGCGTGGACGAGCAGCTCCGGCTCGTGACCGACCACGACCACCTCTGGAAGCTCAGCCTCGACCAGCGGCTGCGGTTCCTGCGCAGGCTCCTGGACGAGGGCCGCCTGGACACCTTCGCGGGCGTGCTCGACATGGTGATCCGCGCCCTCGCCGGCGACGACGCCCACCTCCGGGAAATGGCCGCCCGCACCCTGGGGGGGGTGGCGAAATGGCTGGCGGTTCCGGGCATCCCGCCCGAATGCGAGCTTCCCCTCCTGGGCGGGCTCACGGGCCACTTCGGCTCCGAACGCATGCCCCGGATCCACCACGTCACCACCGAGGCCCTGGGCACGGCCCTGGACGAGATGGTCCAGCGCGGCGAGCCCGGCCACGCCCACGCCCTCCTCCTGGAGTTGGACGCCCTGGTCATGTTCCTGGAATCCAAGGAACCCTGGCGCACCGACGCCCTGGCTTCGCTCTGGGACCGGCTGGCCCGGCCCGAATCCCTCGCGCGGGTGATGGAGCTGGTGCACACCTCCAACCCCGAGACCCTGCTCAACGAGATGATCCCCTACCTGGAGAAGGTGGGCATGCCCGCCGCCCAGGCCCTGGTGGAGGTGCTGGGCGAGGAGCAGGACCGCAAGCGCCGCGCCCGGCTCATGGAGGTCATCCGGGGCCTGGGCGACCTCGCCCTGCCCGCGGTCGTGGCGTCCCTGGAATCCCCCAAGTGGTTCCTGGTGCGCAACACCCTCAACCTCATGGCCGACATGGGTGACGTGGCGGCCCTCAAGCCCGCCGAGGCCTGCCTGAAGCACCGGGACGTGCGGGTGCGGTGCGCGGCGGTGCGCACCGCCTGGAAGGTGGGGGGCCCCGCGGCCATGCCCGCCCTCATCGAGGCCTTCACCCAGGCGGACCCGGACACCATGCTGGAGATCATGTTCGCCTTCGGCCAGGTCCGCTCCGCGGCGGCCGTCCCCACCCTGGGCGCCTTCGCCACCGACCACCGCATGCCCGAGAAGCTTCGCGCCCGGGCAGCCGAGGTGATGGGCACCATCGGGGACCCCTCCGCCCAGCCCTTCCTGGAGGAACTGGTGCGCCGCCGCGGACGGATCTTCACCACCGCCGAGCCCACGGAAATCCGCGTCGCGGCCTGCCGGGCCCTGGCCGCCCTGGGCACCCCGGTGGCCCTGGGCTCCCTGCGCGCCCTGGTGGCCAAGGAGCCCCGGAACAACGACCGCCCCCTCCTGCAGCAGGTCCTCGAGCAGAGCCTCCGGTGACCGTCCTGCCCGAGCCCCAGCAGCTGATGGAGGCCTTCGCGGCCTTCACGGCGGCCTCGGAACAGCTCCAGCAGCGCTACGAGTCCCTCCAGGACCAGCTCGGGCAACTGGGCAACGAGCTCCAGACCGTGCTCGAGACCGTCCCCTACGCCATCTGGGTGGTGGGCCCGGGCGGGGAGCTGCGCTTCACCAACCGCAACCGGGGCCTCGGGGGCGCCTTCCTGGACGGGCCCAACCCCTGGGAGCCCGGGGCGCCGCTGGGCCTCCGGCGGTTCAAGGGGGACGACGGCCAGGACCGGTACATGGAGCAGGAGAGCCGGCCCACGGACACCGGCCAGATCATCAGCCTCCGGGACGTCACGGAGGCCCACCTGAGGGCAGAACAGGCCAGCCGCGAGGAGCGGCTCCAGGCCATGGGCCTCATGGCCGCCGAACTGGCCCATGAGATCCGGAACCCCCTGGGCAGCCTCTCGCTCTTCGCGGGAATGCTGGTGGAGGACCTGGGCCACATGCCCGCCCAGGCCGAACTCGCCCACCACATCCAGGACAGCGTGCGGCGCCTGAACACCCTGGTGGCCAACACCCTCACTTTCAGCCGGGACATCAGCCCCAAGCCCAGGACCTTCGCCCTGGCCGAATTCTGGGAGACCGTCCGCAAGGGCACGAACCTGCCCGAGGAGGTGGCGTGGGAGAACCGGATACCCCAGGCCGCCACCTGGCACGCCGACCCGGACCTCCTGCGCCAGGTGGCCGTGAACCTCCTCCAGAACGGCCTTCGGGCCCTGGACGGGCGCCCCTCGCCCCGGCTGGACCTGTTCGCGGTGCGGGAGAACGTGGGGGGCAGGCCCCACTGGCGGCTGACCCTGGAGGACAACGGGTGCGGCATCGCCGCCGACGCCCTGGCCCGCATCTTCGACCCCTTCTACACCACCTTCGGGGGCGGCACGGGACTGGGCCTGGCGGTGAGCCACCGGATCCTCATGGCCCATTCGGGCCTGATGAACATCGAAAGCAGCCTCGACCGGGGCACCAAGGTCCATCTAAGGCTCCCGGCCGGAGCCTGATTGTGGCACCATGGTCAGTTCGGAGGCTTCATGTCGCTTCACATGATCGGACCCGGGAAAAATTCGCCCGAGATCGTCAACGCGGTCGTTGAAATACCCTATGGTTCGCGAGTCAAATACGAGATCGACCACGTCACCAGCCTCGTGAAGGTCGACCGGGTGCTCTACTCCCCCATCCACTACCCCGCCGAATACGGCTTCATCCCCCACACCCTGGCCCCCGACGGGGATCCCTGCGACATCCTCGTGCTCATCGTGGGCGCCACCTACCCGGGCGTGATCATCGAGGCCAAGCCCATCGGCATCCTCCGCATGTCCGACGACATGGGCCAGGACGACAAGATCCTCAGCGTGGCCGCCACGGATCCCAACTACATGCACGTGAATTCCCTCGCGGACCTTCCCCCCCACCTCCTGCGCGAGGTGGAGCACTTCTTCCTCACCTACAAGAACCTCGAATCCAAGGATGTCACCAGCGGAGGTTGGGCCGGCAAGACCGAAGCGCTGGCCTTCATCGAGGAGTGCATCCAGGCTTACCGACACTAGGCCAAAGGGCTGGCGCCCCGCGGCCCCCTTCCCCAAGGAGGCTCGTGCATGGGTCTGATCTGCTTCGATCTCGACGGCACCCTGGTGGACCCCCTCAGGGCCATGGTTCACTGCATCGAATTGACTTGCCGGCAGCTGGACCTCCAGCCCCCCGCGCGGGACGTGGTCAGGCGCTTCATCGGCTTCGGGCCCGGGGAGCTCTTCGCGTCCCTGCCCGGCCTGGCGGACCCGGCGCGCCTGGACGAAGCCATCGCCCGGTACTGGACCCATTTCGAGGACTCCGGCATCCCCAAGCACCGGGTGTACGAGGGCATCCCCCTGATGCTCACCCGCCTGCGCCGCCAGGGCCACAGCCTCTTCCTGGTCACCGTCAAGCCCACCCGCTACGCCCGCCGCGTGCTCCACGAGTTCGACCTGCTGCTCTGCTTCGACGAGGTCTTCGGCACCGCACCCAAGGACCGCTACAAATCCAAGGGCGAGGTCCTCACCCAGCTCCGCCTCCAGGGCGTGGTGAAGCCCGGCGGCTACATGGTCGGCGACCGGGCCGACGACATGGCCTCCGGGAAGGCCAACGGCCTCATCCCCCTGGGCGTCACCTACGGCTTCGGCACCGGGTCGGAACTCATGGACGCCGGGGCGGACAAGCTGTTCGGCACGCCCACCGCCCTGGACGACTGGTTCAAGACCGCGCTTCCGGGTTCGGAGATCCACGACGCGTTTTCGAAGTCGGAATGAACCAACTCGGTCGCCCAGCCGAAATTGCAGGCTAAATTTCGCCCGGTTTGCTGGCCGGACACGATTGTTGAGACCCGCTCGCTCCGGACTTCAGGCACACCTTGCGCCCGGGCTCCCCGGGGTCCAGGATTTTGGTTGCCTTTGGACCGCCGTGACGAAAAGATGGCATCAACCATTTCCTTCAAAAGCCAAACCAAGGAGATACCCGTGCCAAAGCCCCAATCAGCCCCTCGTGTTGCGGCCATCGTCGGGCCGTACATGTCCGGGAAGACCACCCTTCTCGAAAGCCTCCTCTTCGCCGCCAACGCCATCCCCAGGAAGGGGACCGTCAAGGAGGGCAACACCGTCGGCGATGCATCCGTCGAGGCCAAGGCGCGCCAGATGAGCGTCGAGGCCTCGGTCGCCACCGCCACCTACCTGGGCGAGACCTGGACCTTCATCGACTGCCCGGGCTCCGTCGAGTTCAGCCAGGAGAGCATCAACGCCCTCATGGTGGCCGACGCCGCCGTGGTGGTCTGCGAGGCCGATCCCACCCGCGCGCCCATGGCCGCCCCCATCCTCAAGCTGCTTGACGACCACAACATCCCCCACACGATCTTCCTCAACAAGGTGGACAGCCTCACGGACCCGGGCAAGATCGCCGAGACCCTGCGCGCCCTGCAGCCCATGAGCCCCCATCCCCTCGTCCTGCGCGAATATCCCATCCACGCCGGCAGCTTCATCACCGGGTACGAGGAGCTGAGCATGGAGCGGGCCTTCAAGGCCAACCCTGGCCACCCCTCCGACGAGATCCCCATTCCCGATTCCATCAAGGACGAGGCCATGGCGGCCCGCCAGGAGATGCTGGAAGCCATCAGCACCCTGGACGACGCCCTCATGGAGAAGCTCCTTGAGGAGCAGGTGCCCTCCCGCGAGGAGGTGTTCGCCACCCTCACCCGGGGCTTCCGGGGCGACCAGATCGTGCCCGTGCTGCTGGGTTCCGCCGACAAGGACCTGGGCGTGCGCCGCCTCCTCAAGCTCCTGCGCCACGAGGGCCCCGAACCCGCCGCCACCGCGGCGCGCCTGGGCATCCCCGAAGGCAAGGACGTCCTGGTCCAGGTGTGGAAGACCCTCAACGCCCAGCACGTGGGCAAGCTCTCCCTGGCCCGCGTTTGGCGCGGGGAGGTGACCGAGGGCATGTCCTTCGCCATCGGCCGCCCCAGCTCCCTCACCAAGCCCTTCGGCGCCAAGCAGGAGAAGGTCACCCGGGCCGGGGCCGGCGAGATCGTGGCCCTGGGCCGCATGGAGACCGTCAAGACCGGCGACTGCCTCACGGCCGGCGCCGCGGTGGAACTGCCCTGGCCCGATCCCATCCAGCCCATGACGGCCCTGGCGGTGCGCTGCGCCAAGAGCGGCGACGAGGTGAAGCTCTCCACCGCCATCCAGAAGCTCGTGGACGAGGATCCCTCCTTCACCATCGAGCAGAACGCCGAGACCCAGGAGCGCGTGATCTGGGGCCAGGGCGAGATCCACCTGAAGGTGGGCCTGGACCGCATCCGGCGCTGGGGCGTGGAAGTGACCTTCGCCCAGCCCACCATCCCCTACCGCGAGACCATCCGCAAGCCGGTCAAGCAGCACGGGCGCTACAAGCACCAGTCCGGCGGCCACGGCGCCTTCGGCGACGTGCACATCGAGTTCAAGCCCCGCCAGCGCGGCGAGGGCCTGAAGTTCTCCGACACCATCGTCGGCGGCGTCATTCCCAAGAACTACATCCCCGCCGTGGAGAACGGGTTCCACGAATTCGCCAAGCAGGGCCCCCTGGGCTTCCCCATGGTCGACGTGGAGGCGGTGCTCTTCTTCGGATCCTTCCACACCGTCGATTCGAGCGAAATGGCCTTCAAGGCCGCCACCCGCGTGGCCATGAACGAGGGCCTGCCCCAGTGCAGCCCCGTGCTGCTCGAGCCCATTCTCGAGATCCACATCTCGGTGCCCTCCGAGCACACCTCCAAGGCCCAGAAGATCATCACCAGCCACCGCGCCGGCCAGATCCTGGGCTTCGACGCCAAGCCCGGATGGGAAGGCTGGGACGTGGTGGACGGCTACCTGCCCCAGTCCGAGCTCCAGGGCATCATCGTCGAGCTGCGCAGCCAGACCCAGGGCGTGGGATCGTTCACCTGGGCCTTCCACCACCTGCAGGAACTGGAAGGCCGCGACGCCGACAAGGTCGTCGAGGCCCGCAAGAAGGCCCTGGCCGAGGCCTGAGCCCAAGGCGTTTCCGGAACGGGAGGGACCTCGCGGTCCCTCCCGTTTTGGCATAGGCTGGAGACATGCTGCGCATCGAATGCATTGCCATCGGCTCGGAACTCCTCACCACCTCCCGGATGGACACCAATTCGGTCTGGCTCGCCGAAAGGCTCGGGGAGCTGGGTCTGGCCTTCCACCGCAAGACCGCCGTGGGGGATTCCCGCCACGACCTCCTCCAGCTCTTCAGGGAGGCCCTGGACCGGTCGGACCTGATCCTCTGCACCGGCGGCCTGGGGCCCACCTTCGACGACTTCACCAAGGAGGTGTGGGCCGAGGCGCTGGACGCGCCCCTGGTGGAGGACCTCGCCTCCCGCCATGCCATCCTGGACTTCTACGCCAGCCGGAACCGCACCCCCGCCGCCTCCAACTTCAAGCAGGCCCTCATCCCCCTGGGCGCCGAGGCCCTGCAGAATCCCGCCGGCACGGCGCCCGGGGTGCGCTGGGAGAACCCGCCCGGTTATCCGGGCCGCACCATCATCCTCTTCCCCGGCGTGCCCCGGGAGATGAAGCTCATGTGGCACAACCACGTGGCCGCGGGCCTCGAGCGCTTCCGGGGCACGGCCACCTCCACCCTGCGCATGGTCTTCGGGTCCGTGCCCGAGAGCACCCTGGAGGAGCGGGTGCGTCCCCTGCGCCTCAAGCACGCCGCCCTGGACTGGACCATCCTCGCCGGGCTGCACCACGTCGAACTGCTGGCCCGCGGCGGCGACCCCGCTGCCCTGGCCGAGGCGGAGGCCGATTTCCGCCGGGACCACCCCCTGGACCTGGCCTTCGTGGGCCCCGAGGGGGGCATCGAGGATGCGACCCTCGCCCTGCTGGAGGCCGGCGGGGCCACCCTGGCCGTGGCCGAGAGCATGACCGGCGGGAACCTGGCCGCGCGCCTCACCTCCGTGCCCGGTTCCAGCCGCGTGTTCCAGGGCGGCGGGGTGGTCTATTCCGTGGCCGCCAAGGCCGCCCTGGCGGGCCTGGACCCCGCCTTCATCCGCGCCGCCGGCACCGTCAGCGAGCCCGTCACCCGGGCCCTGGCGGAGGGCATCCGGGCACGCCTGGGGACCACCTGGGGCCTGGCCGTCACCGGCAATGCCGGCCCAACCGAGGACAAGGACGGCCCGGCGCCTCTGGGCACCTGCCTGGTCGCCATCGCGGGGCCCGAGGGCACCCGTTCCAGGGCCTTCACGCTGTTCGGAACCCGCGTGGAGATGCAGGCCCGGGGCGCCTCCTGGGCCATGGACTACCTTCGCAGGACCATCCTGGAGAAAAGAGGCTAGGATCTTCGTAGTCCGATTCCACCCTGGGAGGGGCACCCCTTGAATCCCCTCAACGAGCGCGTCATCCTGCGCAACCCCCGCATCGTCACCCTGGTGCTCGTGCTGGGGCTGGCCGCGTCCCTTCTGGGATCGCTTGCGGCCCGGCGCCTGCAGGTGAAGGCGACCCGCGCCCGCGTGGTGCAGGAAGCCGCCATCGCGCAGGAGAACCTCAATTACACCATCCACGCGTACCGGGACATCCTCCTGGGCTTCCGCGGCCATTCCACCGCGGCGCTGGGCCTGAACCGGGAACGCTTCCACCAGTACTTCGCCGCCATGGACCTCCAGACGCACCACCCGGGGCTGCTGTCGGTGAGCTACGGCATGGAGATCCCCGGCGCCGACCGGGACGCGGTGGAGCGGCACCTTCGCCGGGAGATGGGCGACCCGGGCTTCACCATCCGCCCCGAGGGGGTCAGGCCCAGCTATTTCGTCCTTCTCTTCGCCGAGCCGCGGGAATCCAACCGCGCCTCCGTCGGCCGGGACACGCGCACCCTGCCCGGCCAGAGCCTGGACATCGACCGGGCCCGGGACACCGGGTCCCTCGTGCTCACCGGCCCCATGAAGGTGCTCCAGTATGACGGGCCCGATCCGGGCCTTCTCATGCGGCTGCCCCTGTACCATGGCGCGCCGGCCACGGTGGAGGAACGAAGGCGGGCGTTCCTGGGGTGCATCAACGGGGCCTTCCGGGTCCAGGACCTCATCGCCGAAGCCCTGGGCAAGGAGACCCTGCGCAAGCTGGAGGTGGCCATCACGGACGCCGGCCCCTGGGGGAACCCGGGCCCGCCCCGGCACCTGTACGGCACCCCCCTGGTCGGGGGGCGCAAGGTGGAACGCACCGTGGAAGTCTTTGGCCGCATCTGGAACTTCGAATTCCGGGCCCGCCCCGAATTCGCCGGTTCCGCGGAGTGGTCCCTGCCGGTGGGCATCGGCGCTTCCGGCTGCCTCATCACCCTCCTCCTCTGGGGGCTCATGGCCTCCCTGGCCCAGACCGGCCAGCGGGCCCGGCTCATGGCCCTGCAGATGACGGGACAGCTGCGGGAGGAGGAATCCCGCACCGAGGCCATGGCCCTGGCCGTGCCGGACCCCATGGCCGTGCTGGACGAGGACGGGCGTTTCCTGCACATCTACGGCCAGCATCCCACGGTGCTGGGGGCCGCCCCCGAGGCCCTCCTGGGCACGACCGTCACCCAGGCCCTGCCCCTGGAGGCCGCCGGAACCCTCCTGGGCGCCGTGCGCAAGGCCCTGGAAACCCACCGCCTGCAGACCGCCGGCTTCGAGCTCACCACCCCGGCGGGAAGGTGCGACTACGAGGGCCGCATCCTGGCCATGGGCCGGCCCCTGGACGGCAAGGCCTGCGTGGTCCTCTCCATCCGCGACATCACCGAGCGCACCCGGGCCGAGGAGATCGCCCGCACCAAGCAGAAGCTGGAGAGCCTGGGGGTCCTGGCGGGCGGGATCGCCCACGATTTCAACAACTTCCTCACGGCCATCCTGGGCCACGTGAACATGGCGCAGGACCTGCTGGAACCGGGATCGGCGGCGACGCAGATGCTCAGGCGCGCCGAGTCCTCCGTGCTCCGGGCCGCGGAACTGGCCCACCAGATGCTCGCCTACTCCGGCCGGGGCACCCTGAAGGTGGACCTCCTGGACCTCAACCTCACGGTGATGGAGATGACCGAGCTGCTCGCCGTCTCCATCGCCAAGAAGGCCGAACTGGAGTTCCACCTGGAGCCCGGACTCCCCATGATCATGGCCGACGCGGCGCAGGTGCAGCAGGTGGTCATGAACCTGGTGACCAACGCGTCGGACGCCATCGGGGACCGCACCGGCACCATCACCATCGAGACCCGCCTCCTCACGGCGGACGGCCCCTACCTGGAGACCCGCTTCCCGGGCCAGGGCCTCGAGCCCGGCGCCTACGCCGCGCTCCTGGTCACCGACACCGGCTGCGGCATGGATCCCGAGACCCGGAAGCGCATCTTCGACCCCTTCTACACCACCAAGGCCACCGGCCGCGGACTGGGCCTGTCGGCGTTGCAGGGGATCCTCAGGGGCCACAGGGCCGGCATCCACATCGTGAGCGAGCCCGGACGGGGTTCCCGCTTCGAGATCCTGTTCCCTTCCGCCGGTCCCGCCCCCGGCCGGGAGGCCCGCGCCGCCTCCGGGACCGCCGGCGCGAACCCCCTCGCGGGCGTGGCCCTGGTGGCCGACGACGAGCCCATGGTGCGCAGCATCGTCGCCGACTTCCTGGAGCACCGCGGCATGGAGGTGCTCACCGCCGTGGACGGCCAGGAGGCCCTGGAGATCTTCACCCTCCACCGCAGGCGCGTCGACGTGGTCCTCCTGGACATCACCATGCCCCGCATGGACGGCAACGAGGCCTTCCGCGCCATCCGCGCCCTGGAACCCCGGGTCCCCGTCATCCTCCTCAGCGGCTTCTCGGCCCGGGACGTGGCCACCCCTCCGCCGGGGACGGCGCCGGCGCTGTTCGTGCAGAAGCCGTTCCGCACCTCCGACCTGGAGGAGGCCGTCCGCAAGGTCCGCACCGGGCTGTGGAAGACGGGGAACGAGGGTCGAGGCTAACCCGATTCCCGCCGGATGGGGTACCCTGCCTAGATGAACCCTGCGGCCCTCAAACTCTACCTGATCTGGTGCATCGGAGCCTTCCTGTCCGGCAGCATCCCCTTCGGCCTCCTGCTGGTAAAGCTCGCGGGCAAGGGGGACGTGCGGACCCAGGGCTCCGGGAACATCGGCGCCACCAACGTCATGCGGGCCGGGGGCAAGGCCCTGGGCATCGCCACCCTGCTGCTGGACGCGGCCAAGGGCTTCCTGCCCGTGTTCCTCGCCAAAAAGTTCGGCTTCGCGCCGGAATTCATGGCCTTCGTGGCCCTGGCGGCGGTGCTCGGGCACGTGTTCACCCCCTGGCTGAAGTTCCAGGGGGGCAAGGGCGTGGCCACCGCCCTGGGGTGCGTGCTGGCCTACCATGCGCCCATGGCGGCGCCCGCTTTCGGCGCCTTCGTGCTGTGCCTGCTCGTGTTCCGCTACGTGAGCCTGGGGAGCGTGGTGGCCGCCCTGGTGCTGTTGCTCACGGCCATGGGGTTCATGGGCGCCTGGGCGCGCCTCCCGGTGCAGGAGGGCATGGCCCAGTGGCCCATCCTGGCCTGGGCGCTCCTGGTGGGCCTGGTCATCCGCAAGCACTCCGCCAACATCAACCGCCTCGTGCAGGGCACGGAATCCAAGTTCTGGGGAGCCGGCAAGAATGCCTAAGAAGCCCGATATCACAATTTTCGGTTCAGGAGCCTGGGGAACGGCCCTGGCCATCGCCTGGGCCCGCCAGGGGGCCCGGGTGGACCTGTGGGGCCACCCCCCCTCCCTGGTCACCACCCTGGCCACCACCCGGCGCCACCCGTCCCTGGCCGACGTGGAGATCCCCCCGGGGGTCCACCCCATCCTCGACCCCGAGGAGGGGTTCCCGGCCGGGCTGTGGGTGACCGCCCTGCCCACCCAGGTGAACCCCAAGGTCTGGGCCGACCTGGCCGCGCGCACCTCGTTGCGCCCGGAGCTCCTGGTGTCGGTGAGCAAGGGAATCCTCCAGGGCAGCTTCAAGCGCGTGTCGGAAACCCTGGAAGGGATCCTGGGCGTGCCGGTGGGCGTCTTCAGCGGCCCCACCTTCGCCGACGAGGTGAGCCGGGCCCAGCCTTCGGCCATCGTCCTGGCGCTGCCCCCGTCCATCCCCGACGGCCGCGCCGAGGAACTGCAGGCCCGCCTGGCCACCCCCGCCCTGCGGGTGTACCTCAGCCGGGACGTGGCCGGCGTGGAACTGTGCGGCGCCTTCAAGAACGTCCTGGCCATCGCCGCGGGCCTGGTGGAATCCCTGGGCCTGGGCAACAACGCCCGCGCCGCCCTCATCACCCGGGGCCTGGCGGAGATGAGCCGCCTGGTGGAAGCCCTCGGGGGCAGCCGGGACACCCTCATGGGCCTGGCGGGGCTGGGCGACCTGGTGCTCACCGCCACCGGCCCCCAGAGCCGGAACCGCACCTTCGGGGCCCTGGTGGGCAAGGGCATGACCCCCGAGGCGGCCGCCGCCTCCCTGGGCAACCAGGTGGTGGAAGGCGCCTTCACGGCCGAGGCCGCCCTGGGCCTCGCCCGGAGCCTGGGGGTGGAACTGCCCATCACCCAGGAGGTGGTGCGCCTGCTCGAAGGGGCCGACCCCCGGGAATCCGTCAACCGCCTGATGCAGAGATCCCTGAAACCGGAGGCAAGTTAATCCCCCTTGGCCTTCCGGCCGATGGAGACATCATGCAGCCGGAATCCCCAGCTTCCAGGATTCTCGTCATCGAGGACGACCGCTCGTGGCTGGCCCAGGTCGCGCATCTCTTCCGCGCCCGGGAGCCCGGAAGCGCGTGCCTGACGGCCCCGGACCTGGCCACGGCGCTGCCGCTCCTGGCCGGCCGGGACCTGGACCTGGTCCTGGTGGACCTGAACCTGCCCGATTCCCGGGGCCTGGAGACCCTCAGGCAGGTGCGCCGGGCCAACCCCACGGCCTCGGTGGTGGTGATGACCGCCGACCCCGACGAGGACCTGTCCACCGAGGTGCTGCGCAACGGCGCCCAGGACCACTTCGTCAAGGGCTCCTGGGACGACCAGACCCTCCTGCGGGTGGCCCGCCAGTCCCGGGAGCGCATGGCCACCGAGCGCCGGCTGCGCCGGTCCGAGGTGCTCCTCCAGGCCATCACGGAGAACGTGATGGACGTCCTGGCCATCGTGGACGACCAGGGGCGCCGGACCTTCACCAGTCCTTCCTACGCGCGGATCCTGGGCTACGGGCCCGGGGAACCCAGCCCCGGCCTGGAGGATGCCCTCCACCCCGAGGACCTTCCGCGCGTGGGGCTGGCCCTCCGGGACCTTTTCGCCACGGATACCGCCCCAGCCCTGGAATTCCGCCTGCGCCACCGGGACGGTTCGTACCGGGTGCTGGAGGCCCGCACGGCCCGGTTCGGCGATGGGGACGCCCGCCAGGGGCTGGTGGTGGCCCGGGACGTGACCGAGCGCAGGCGGGCCGAGGAGGAGCGCGCCACCCTGGAGGTCAGCCTGCGCCACGCCCAGAAGCTGGAGTCCGTGGGCCAGCTGGCTTCGGGCATCGCCCACGAGATCAACACCCCCATCCAGTTCGTGACCCTCAACCTGGCCCTCATGAAGAAGGCTTTCGCCCAGCTCAACGGCCTCCTGGACCTCTACCGGGAGGCCCTGGGCCCCGATCCGCGCCTGCGGGCGGCGGAGGAGGACGCCGACCTGGCCTACCTGCGCGCCGAGCTCCCCCAGGTGTTCCAGGATTCCCTGGACGGCGTGGGGCGCGTGGCCCGCATCGTGCGCGCCATGAAGGAGTTCACCCACCCCGGGGTCAAGGAGGCCACCTTCCTGGACCTGAACCGCATCGCCGGAAGCGCCGCGACCCTGTCGGCCAACGAGTGGAAGTACGTCGCGACCCTCGACCTGGACCTGGAGGAGGGACTTCCCGCCGTGCGTGGCCACGCCGCCGAGCTCAGCCAGGTGCTGCTCAACCTCATCGTGAACGCCGCCCACGCCATCGGGGAGCGGGGGGGCATGGGTACCATCACCCTTTCCACCCGGAGCCGGGAGGACCAGGTGGAGGTCCGGGTGCGGGACACGGGGGGCGGCATCCCGCCGGAGCACCAGGCCAAGGTCTTCGAGCCCTTCTTCACCACCAAGGCCGTGGGCAAGGGCACCGGCCAGGGCCTCACCATCTGCTACCAGAACATCGTCAACCTCCACCGTGGGAAGATCTTTTTCGAAACGGTACCCGGCGTGGGGACCACGTTCGTCATCCAATTGCCCAGGGAGGCCTGATGCGGATCCTGCTGGTGGACGACGAGCCCATGCTCCTGGAGGCCTTCCGGCGGTCCATGCGCATGGAGAGGCCCACCTGGCGCATCGCCCTGGCCGGCTCCGGCCCGGAGGCCCTGGCCCTGCTGCGGAGCGAGCCCTTCGACATCATCGTGACCGAGCTCCTCATGGCCGGCATGGACGGCGCCGCCCTCCTGCGGGAGGTGCACGACGCCTGGCCCTCCACCCTGCGCGTCGTCCTTTCGGGCCAGCCCCGGGTGGATCTCATGGAGGCCGCCGAGGGCCACTTCCACCGGTTCCTGGCCAAGCCCCTGGACCCGGAGATCCTGGTGGGCTTCCTGGAGGAGCTGGCGCTGGGCGAGGCCGGGAGCCTGGAGGAGCAGGCCCGGAAGTTCGTCTCCGGCCTCAAGTCCATCCCGAGCCTGCCGGCCATCTACGGCCGGATCCGGACCCTGCTGTCGGCCGAGGACCCCCCGGTGCCCGCCCTGGTGGCCCTGGTCCATTCGGACCTGGGCATCGCCTCCAAGCTGCTCAAGCTGGTCAACTCCGCCTATTTCTCCCTGGAGCGGCGGGTCACCGACCTGGGCCAGGCCATCAGCATGCTGGGCCTGGAGACCGTCAAGACCGTCGTCCTGGTGCGGGGCGCCATGGAGGCCCTCCAGGCCCTCTCCCCCGCGGGCCTGGACATGGACGCCCTCTGGCGGCATTCCCAGGGCGTGGCCAACGGCGCCCGGGCCATCGCCGCCGGCGAGGGCCAGCGGCCCGCGGTCCTGGAGGACGCCTATTCCCTGGGCCTCCTCCACGACATCGGCCGGGTGATCCTGGCCCTGGACCCGGCGGCGGACTACCGCCGCGTCACCGAGACCTCCGCCCAGGGCCTGGTGGCCGCCGAACGCCGGCTGTACGGCACCGACCACCCCCACGTGGGTGCCCAGCTCCTGAGCCTCTGGGGCCTGCCCCCGGAATTCTGCCGGCGCATCCGGGAGCACCACGCCCCCGCCCTCCCATCGGACGGCTTCCCCGCCGGCCTCGCGCTCTACGCGGCCGACGGGTTCATGGAAGGCGCGGCGGACCTCTTCCAGGACGGGCGCGCCGACGAACGGATCCTGGCCTACGGCGACCCCCACCGCCCGGGACGCTGGAAGGCCTTCCTGGACAACCCTCTCCCCGAATGACCGGAGTCCCCATGCTCGCCAGAATCCTTTTCGTGGACGACGACCCCTTCCTCACCGCCGCCTTCGGCCGGGCCTACCGCAAGCGGTTCGACTTCCACGCCGCGGCCACCGGGGACGAGGGCCTGGAACTCATCCGCACCTCCCTGCCCTTCGCGGCGGTGGTGGCCGACATGCGCATGCCGGGCATGGACGGGGTGGAGTTCCTCGCCGAGGTCAAGCGCATCTCCCCGGATTCCTCCCGCATCATGCTCACCGGCCAGGCGGACCTGGAGACCGCCATGGAGGCCGTGAACAAGGGCCACGTGTTCCGGTTCCTGAACAAGCCCTGCGACGAGGAGAGCATGGCCGAGGTGCTGGAGGCCGGCATCCGGCAGTACGACCTGGTCACCGGCGAGCGGATCCTCCTGGAGCAGACCCTCACGGGCAGCGTCCAGACCCTGGTGGACCTGCTTTCCGTCTTCGACGCCAAGATCTTCGGGCGGAGCCAGCTCCTGCGGGAATATGCCCTGAAGATGGCCGGCCGCATGGGCATCCGCAACCCCTGGGACCTGGGCCTGGCGGCCCTGCTGGCGCCCATCGGACGCCTGGCCATCCCCGTGGACGTCCAGGCCAAGGTGGCCCGGGGCGAGCGCCTGACCGTGCAGGAGCAGGAGGCCTTCCGCACGGTGCCCGAGGTGGGCTCCCGCATGGTGGCCAACATCCCCCGGCTCAAATCGGTTTCCCGCATCATCCTGTATTCGGCCAAGGACTACGACGGCGAGGGTTACCCCATGGACGGCACCCGGGGGGAGGACCTCCCCCTGGAGTCCCGGATCCTCCGGGTGGCCACGGATTTCGTGGAGGGATTGCGCCTGCGCCGCTCCCGCAACGTGGTCTTCGAGCAGCTCCGCCTGAAGAAGGGCGCCTACGACCCGGCCGTGCTGGCGGCCCTCGGTGGCCTGCTGGGCGCCGACCCGGCGGCCGAGCCTGAAGCCAGCCATCGCCTCCTGGACATCGAGAACCTGGCCCCCGGCATGCTCCTCATGGCCGACGTGCTCAACCCGGACGGCATGATCCTCATCCCCGCGGGCACCCGGCTCTCCCTGATCCAACTGGAGCGCCTGCGGCACCTGAGCCGCCTGGGGCGCATCGAGGAACCCATCCTGGTGGACGTTCCCGAAGACCTCGAACCCCGGTCGTGACCTCTCTTATTCCAGGTTCGCGCCCTGCTCGCGGATCTGGTCCAGGACGCCCTTGGCCTCCATGACCGCCCGGGTCATGGCCAGGCGCTTGCACTTGGAACCGCAGGTGTTGAGTTCCCTCAGCACCTCCTGGCTCCACACGTCCAGGGCCTTGCCCCCCAGGTTCCCCTTGCGCAGGCGCTCCCGGAAGTCGTCCAGGTGGGAGGCCAGGCGAACGAGCTCCTCCCGCACGTCCTCCCGCAGGGCCAGGGCGCCCGCCTCGGCGATGACGCGCTCGGCCGGCAACTGCCCGGACAGACGGGCGTCCTCCAGCACCTGCTCCAGGCGCTTGCGGTACAACTCGGGCAGTTCCCGGGCCTGGGCTTCGCTCTCGGCCTGGAGGGCGGCGCACAGGGCCTCCAGGCGGGCGGCGCCGTCCTGGAAGGCGGGCAGGAGACGCTCGCCTTCCTTCTCGCGCCCCTGGTTCCACAGCTTCAACAGGGTGTCCAGGGCTTCCAGGATGGAGCCCTCCAGGCGCTCGGCCAGGTCCGCGGAGGGCGGCAGCCAGGCGCCCGGCAGCCGGAAGAAGGCCTCGGCCGAAAGGGGCGGGAGATTAAGCCATTCGGCGTCCTCCTGCCAGGTCTTGGCCATGGACCGCAGCAGGGACCGGTTGATCTGGGGCTCCAGGGAAGGCTCGTCCTGGACCTCCACCGCCAGGTCCACCTTGCCGCGCAATGCGGCCTCGCGCACCCGGGCCCGGATGGCGGCCTCCAGGGGGAAGAAGGACGGGTGGATGCGCAGGGAGATGTCCAGAGCCTTGTGGTTCACGGAGCGCACCGTGAGCCGCAGCGCCCCCCTTTCCAGGGGGAGGACGGTCTCGGCATAGGCGGTCATGGAGCGCATGGGCAACCCTCGCTGCCTCGAGTCTACCCGCTGCGGCCCGCCGCGCCGCCCCCGGGAAGGCCCCGGCCCGGGGTTCGTGACTTCAGTCCTGGCCTTCGGTTCTCCCCATGAGCCAGGCCTTGCCCTTCAGGCGCTCCATGCCCAGCTCGGCGAAGAGCTCCAGGGGCGAGGACGCCGCGACGTCCAGCCCCATGCGCGGCACCGCGGCGCTGTGGAAGCCCAGCCTGGCGCCCTCCTGCAGCCGCAGCGGCAGCTGCGAGACGGGCCGCACCTCGCCCGTGAGCCCCACCTCGCCCAGGAACAGGCACCGGGGCGCCAGCACGCGGCCCGTGGCGCTGCTGGTGAGCGCGGCGATCACGGCCAGGTCCGCGGCCGGGTCCTCCACCTCGAGGCCGCCGGCCACGTTGAGGTAGACGTCCCGGTCGTGGAGCTGCACCCCGCCCCGGCGCTCGGCGACGGCGCAGAGCATGGAGAGGCGCTGCCCGTCGATGCCCAGCGCGGTGCGCCTGGGAATGCCCAGGCCCGCGGAGGCCACCAGGGCCTGGATCTCCACGATCACCGGGCGCGTGCCGGAGAGCGCCACGGTGGCCGCGCAGCCCGGCCTGGGCTCGGCGTCCAGCCAGAAGGGGTTGCCCTCGGCGGGCACGAGGCCGCGCTCGGTCATGGCGAAGACCCCCAGCTCGAAGGCCGCGCCGAAGCGGTTCTTGAGGGCGCGCAGAAGGCGGTGGTGGTGGTGGCGGTCCCCCTCGAAGGCCAGCACGGTGTCCACCAGGTGCTCCAGCACCTTGGGGCCGGCGAGGGTGCCGTCCTTGGTGACGTGGCCCACCAGCACCAGCGGGGTGCCGGTGCTCTTGGCCCAGCGCGCCAGGAGCGTGGCGCACCCGCGCACCTGGCTCACGGAGCCCGCGGAGGACTCGAACTCGGGATCGAAGAGCGTCTGGATGGAATCCACCAGGAGCAGCGCGGGCTTCATGCGGTCCGCGGCCTCCAGGATCCGGCGCACGTCGGTTTCGGCGAAGAGGTGGATGCCCGGACTCTCGGCGCCCAGGCGCTGGGCGCGCAGCTTGATCTGGCGCTCGCTCTCCTCGCCGCTGGCGTAGAGAACGTCCCCGCCGCAGGTGGCGGCCCACTGCAGCACGAGGGTGGACTTGCCGATGCCGGGCTCGCCCCCCAGCAGCACCACCATCCCGGGCACCACGCCGCCCCCCAGCACGCGGTCCAGTTCCGGAAGGCCCGTGGCGGCGCGGCTGGTTTCGCTGATCTCCACCGACAGCAGCGGCACGGGATCCTGGTAGCTGCTCTGGGAGAAGGCGCTCCGCGCCCGGGAGAGGTCCTTCTTCAGGCCGCCCCGCACTTCCTCGATGGTTCCAAAACCCCCGCAGGCGCCGCACTTGCCCATGGGCTGGGGGAAGCGCGCCCCGCAGGCGGTGCATTCGTAGTGGGAGGAGACCTTGGCCATGTATTGACTGTAACCGGGGCGGGGGTTCCCGGGCCCCGGGACCCGTCAAGGCGAAAAATGCAGGGAATTGAACCCCCCCTGGAAAAAAGGACCGGAAAAGTCCCCGCGGACCCCCGCAACAAGTGTGTTTCCGGCCGTTTACGAAACGGTCACACGGGCGGTTCCGGGGAGCGCTGTGGAAAACCTTGTGGATTTCCGGCCTGGACCCCATGGAATCCAGCCCAATCCGCCGGAACCCGGGTGGGGGGGACGGGGGGACCGCATGGGTCATCACGCCTACATTCAATACTTAGTCAAAAAGAATGCAACCTGTTGGATAAATCGAACATCAATTAGTTTTCCACACTTTCAGGTTTCTTTCGTGTTGACAACCCGAAGGCGGGCCAAACCGTTCATGACAATCCCATGACCGTTTCAAACCAGCTGCGCCGCCTCCCGCAGCTGCACGCTCACGAGCCTGGATACGCCCATCTCCTCCATGGTCACCCCATAGAGGGTGTCGGCCGCGATCATGGTCGGTTTCTGGTGGGTGATGACGATGAACTGGGTGCCTTCCTTCATGCGCTGCACCATGGCCGCGAAGCGCCCCACGTTGGCCTCGTCCAGCGGCGCGTCCACCTCGTCCAGCACGCAGAAGGGGCTCGGCTTGTAGTGGAAGATGGCGAACAGGAGCGAGATGGCGGTGAGCGCCTTCTCGCCGCCGCTGAGCAGCGTGAGGGCCTTGGCGCTCTTGCCGGGGGGCTGCGCGGTGATCTCGATGCCGCACTCCAGCAGGTCCTTGGGGTCCTGGAGGATCAGCGTCGCCGCGCCGCCCCCGAAGGCCTCGCGGAACACCTCGTGGAACCGCGCGTTGATGAACTCGAAGGCCTCGCGGAAGCGCTCCTCGCTGGTGGCGTTGATCTCGCGAATGGTGGATTCCAGGTTCCCGATGGCCTCCGTCACGTCGCGCCGCTGCTCGTTCATGAACGCCAGCCGGTCCTCGGCCTCCTGCAGTTCCTGGATGGCCAGCGGGTTCACGCCGCCCAGGTCCAGGCGCTTGCCCTGCAGCTCCTGCATGCGCGTCTGGTGCACCAGCTCGCCCAGGGACCAGGCCTCCTTCTCCTCGTCCGTGATGGACGCAAGGAAGTCGGGCACCGTGAAGCCGAGCGCCAGCTCGATCTCCCGGGACATGGCCTCCATGCTCCCCTGCACCTGGGCGCCCTGGAGCAGGGACTCCTGGTGCAGCTGACGGGCGTTTTCCAGGGCCTGGCCCAGTTCGCGCGCGTTGCGTTCCTGCACCCGCAGGAACTCCTGGGCGCTCTCGATGCCCGGCAGGGCGGCGCCCTGCTCCTCCACCAGCTCCTGGCGCTCGCCCAGCAGGCGGTTGGTCTCCACCTCCAGCTCCGCCAGGCGCGCGGTGGCCTGGTCCGCCTTCTCGGCGCTCAGGGCGATGTCCGCCCGCACGCGGCCCTTCTCGGCCTCCAGGTCGTAGACGCCCCGCTGCAGCTGCTGCAGGTGGCGCTGGGAGGCGTCCCGCTCGGACCAGGCGGTGCCCCGCATGCGCGAAGCCTCCACCAGGATCTCGCGCCGGTCGTCCAGGGCCTTCTGGGCCTCCGCGCGCCGGGCCTCGGCGGCGTGCACCGCCTCCACCAGTTCGGCCTCCTCGGGGTTTTCCGCCGGGGCCTCCAGGTCGCGCAGCTGCGCCTGCAGGGTGGCGATCTCCGCTTCCAGGAGCTCCCACTGGGCGTCGGCGCGCTCCTGGGCCTCCTTGATCTCCCGCAGCTGGCCCGCGGCCGAGGCCCTGCGGCCCTTGAGGTCCTCCAGCACGCGCCGCGCGGACAGGTGGTCCTCGTCCATCTCCTTGAAGCGGTCCGCGGCCTCCCGCATGCGGTAGTCGGCGGCCTTGGCCGCGGATTCCAGGGCCTCCACCCGGTCCAGGCCCTCCTCCCGGGCGGCCTTGGCGGCCTCGAACTCGTGCCGGAGCTTCAGGGGGCTCGCGGCGGGCGCGGCCACGCCGGCCTGCACGGGGCCGTGGGGCAGCTTCACCAGGGACGGCGACACGAAGGCCAGCCCCGGGTGGGCCTGGGCCAGGGCGGCGAGCTCCGCGTCCCCGCAGGTGAAGGCGCGGTTCAGGAGCCCTTCCAGGGGCCGGGGCCGGCCCGGCTTCCACCGCACCGCGTCGCGCAGGGACAGGGCGCCTTCGGGCGCGGGCTCGGGGTCCGCGGCGCCGCCGGCGCCGAAGAGGAGCTGGCCCGGGGCCTCCCAGGCGCCGGGGGCCCCGCCCACGTCGACGGTGTGGATCCAGGCGCCCAGGAGCCGCTCCAGGTCAGGGAGGTGTTCGTCGTCCACGGTGACCGCGTCCACGAAGGAGGTGGGCAGGACGCCCCTGGCCCGGAGCCACTCCAGGGCCTTGCGCTGCTCGTCGGACCCGGCCGCGTCGCGCAGGAGATCGCCCAGCTGGCGCATGCGCAGCTCCTGGGCCTCCAGGGCGCCCTCGGCCTCCCGCAGCGCGGCGCCGGCGGCGCGGTGGGCGTCGGCGGTCTCCTGGCGGATGCGGGCCTGCACCTGGACGGCCTCCTCCATCTGCTCCAGGCGGCCCGCGGCCCCTTCCTCCTCCCGGGCCAGGCGCAGGGCCTCGGCCTCCAGGGTCTCCAGGCGCGGCGCGCGGATAGCCTCCTCGTGGTTGAGCGAATCCAGGCGCCCGGAGCGCTGGGCGATCTCCTGGTGCACGGCCTGGCGCCGCCGCTGGGCGGCCAGGGCCTCCCGTTCGGCCTCCACCCGCCGGGCCCGCAGGTCCTTGAGCTCGCCCTCGATGTGACGCAGGGCGCCCCCGGCCAGGGCCACGGCCTCCTCGGCCTCGGCCACCAGGGCGTCCCGCGCCGCCAGGGCGGCCTCGGCGGCCTGGAGGGCCTCCTGCAGCCGGGCCGTTTCCGCCTCGGTGTCGCCGGAGCGCGCGTCGAGCTCTTCCAGGCGGGCCTGGAGGAGGGCCGCGGCCTGCTCCGAATCGCGGATGCGCTCGCCCTGGAAGCCGCGGTCCTGGTCCAGGAGGCCCAGGCGCTGGTCCAGCCCCATGACGGCGCGGGCGCGCTTTTCCTGCTTGTGGTTCATCTCGTCCAGGGCCAGGCGCAGGGCCTCCACCTCCGAGGACTTCTCCGAAGCCTGGGCCGTCAGCGCGGCGATGCGCCGCTCCAGGGCGTCGAGGTTCTCCAGGATGCGCTCCTTGGCCTCCTCCAGCTCCGTGGCCTTGCCGGCCAGGAGGATGCGCTGGGTGGCCTTGATGGCCACGTCCAGCTCCTGGGCCCGGCGGGCCTTGGCGGCCTGGCGCTTGAGGGACTCCTGCTGCTTGTTCAGCTCGAAGAGGATGTCGTCCAGGCGCAGGAGATTGGCCCGGGTCTCCTCCAGGCGGCGCTCGGCGTCGGTGCGGCGCAGCTTGTAGCGGGTGATGCCGGCGGCCTCCTCCAGGAGGGAGCGCCGGTCCTTGGGCTTGGACGAGAGGATGAGGTCGATCTGGCCCTGCTGGATGAAGGAGTAGGCCCGGGTGCCCATGCCCGTGTCCATGAGCAGGTCCGACACGTCCTTGAGGCGGCACTCCCGGCCGTTGATGCGGTACTCGCTGCCGGTTTCCCGGTAGAGGCGGCGGCTGACGATCACCTCGCGCACGGATCCGGGCAGTGCGGGGTCGGGCATCTCCAGGGTCAGCTTGACCTCGGCCATGCCCATGGGCTTGCGCTGGCCGGTGCCGGCGAAGATCACGTCGGCCATTTCGGAACCGCGCAGCAGGGTGGCCCGCTGCTCCCCCAGGACCCAGGCCAGGGCGTCGGAGATGTTGGATTTCCCACATCCGTTGGGACCCACCACCGCCGTCATCCCCACCGGGAAGCTGAGCTTCTGGGGATCCGCGAAGGACTTGAATCCATTAACTTCTAATGCAATGAGTCGCAATCGAACCCTCTCAACCCGGGAACCACCTAACCATTCGCTCCATTAACTTCTCCGAAACACCCGCTTGCCACGCAACCCTGGCGATGTTGGCCGACTCATCTTCCCACTGGCCCGAATTATTTAAGGCTTATATTTATTCCAAAGGAGGGGTGTCATGTGGCGAGGCGGTGGACAAGCTTCCATGGTATGGCTGGAACCCCACCGCGTCCACGCCGGAGGGCAGGCCCGGGCCCTTTCGGGCTCCGTGACGGTGGATACCCTCGTCATGGCCCTGCAGGACCTCCCCCCGGGCCCGGCCCGGTGGGTGGTGGACGATGCCTGGATCCCCTCGGTGCTCCTGCGCGACATCGTGGAGCTCCCCGCCGGTACCGAGGCCCGGGAGGCGTTCTTCCGGTGGCGGTTCGCCCAGAGCCTGGCCCTGGAGGCCCCCCAGGCGGTGCAGGCCGCCCCGCTGGAAGACAACGCCTGGCTCCTGACGGGTGTCGCCGAGGCCACGCGGGGGGACTGGGTGCAGGCCTCGCTGACCCTGGGCCGGCCCATCCGGAGCCTTCTGCCCCGGTGGCTCTGGCTGTACAACCGCCTCGCCCCCTCCCGGGAGGTGCCCGGGATGCTCCTTTCCCTGTGCCCGGCCGGGGATGGCGCCTACACCGGGACCCTCGCGGCCTGGGGGCGGCACCTGGCCCTCCTGCGCCCGTGGCACGACCCCGCCCCGCCCGAGGTGTGGGTGCAGGAGCGGGTGCTGCCGTCCATCGCCTACCTCCACCGGGAGTCCCGGTCGCCCCAGGAGCTCCTGGTGTGGGGCGCCCCCGCCTGGCCCGGGTGCGGGATCCCCTGCCGGATCCTTCCCCCGGAGATCCCCGCCAAGGAGACCCTCCCATGAGCATCCCGGCGCTCCGGATCGACATGGCCCCGCCCAGTTCCCCCTGGCGGCTCAACCACGGCGCCATCGGCTGGACCGTCCTGGCCGCGGGGATCCTGGCGCTGGCGGCCTCGACCGTCGCCACCCTGCGGGCCCACGCCCAGGCTTCCAGGTCCGGGCAGCAGGCCGCGCGCACCCTCATGCGGGCCCGCCAGTCCGAGGACGCCAACCGGCGCGTGCTGGACGAGCTGCGCAGCGTGGACGTGGCCCGGGAGATGCCCCGGTGGCGCCTGGCGGAACGCATCCTCACGGAGCGCAGCCTGCCCTGGTCCCGCCTCACCTCCGAACTCGAACGCAGCCTGGTGGAGGGGGTGCGGGTGCGGTCCCTCCAGCGCACGCGGGGGGCGGACCAGAAGGTCCAGATCAAGGTGCGGGGCGAGGCCCGCACGCGGCAGGCCGAGGCCGGCTTCGTGGAGGCCCTGCGGGCGAATGCGTTCTTCGAGCAGGTGGTCCTGGAACGCGAGAGCGAGCGCCAGGGGGGCGGCGTGGACTTCGAGTACGCCCTGGCCGCCCGAGCCGTGCCGCTCCCTTACGCCCCCCTGGCCGGGAAGTGAGCATGCTTGCCACGCTCCGGGCCAGCACGATCCGCACCGCCGCCGGCTCCGCCCTGGCCCTGGCGGCCCTGGGGGTGTTCGTCTTCGCGCTGCCGGGCGCTTCCCGGCGCCGCCAGGCCAGCGAGAAGGCCGCACTCACGGCCATGGCGGACCTGAAGCGCCAGGAGGACGAGCTCAAGGCCAGCGAGGCGGAGGCCGAACGCATCCGCGTGGACCGCAAGGTCCTGGACGACCTCCTGGGCGACATGCCCGCCGAGGGCGTCGGGGACCTCCACTGGAAACTCAGCGGGCGTCTCTTCGACCTGGCCGGGAAGCACGGCGTCAACCTCGTCTCCGTGAAGTACGGCGCCCCCGCCAAGGAAGGGGCCAAGGGCAGCGCCCTGGAGTCGGTGGACGTGGAGTTCATCCTGTTCGGGATCTTCAAGGACCTGAAGGCCTTCATGCTGTCCCTGGAGGGCGGCAGGCTGCCCTTCGCCGTGGTCAGCGCCAAGCTGGACGAGGCCCCCGAGGGCGCGCACCTCACGGTGGTGCTCAGGGCCTTCCGGCGCGCGCCGGGCCTTGCCGGGGAGGAACCGTGAAACCGTCCATCAAGGGCGCCGACGCCCGGTCCATGCTCCAGGATCTCAAATCCAACCGCCGCGTCCAGGTGGCCCTGGCGGCCCTGCTCGCCATGGCCTGGTTCCTTTGGCCCGCCGCCAAGCCGCCCAGGAAGCCTGCGCATCGCGCCGCCGTGCCCCTCGGGAACCGCCAGGCCCGGGAGCTCCAGAGGCTGCCGGACCTGTCCGCGCTGGCCCAGGCCGGGGACCTGCCTTCGGCGGAGCCCATGGCGCGGGACATCTTCCTCTTCGAGGCGCCCCCGCCGCCGCCGCGGCCCCCTGGACCCGTCAAGCCTCCACCTCCCCCGACCCCTGAGGAACTCGCGGCCAGCCAGCTCGCCGCGGAGCGCGCCCGGGAAACCGCGTCCAGGCCCCAGCTCCGTTTCCTGGGGTACCTGGGCAACGCGGAATCCGGGCGGCTGGGGGCCTTCATGAAGGGCGAGGAGCCCCTGGTCCTCGCCCAGGGCCGGCTCATCGACCCCCGGTGGCGCCTGGTGCGGGTCACGGACGCGGCCGCCGAGTTCCAGAACGTGAGGTTCGCCGACCTCAAGCACCGCATTGAAGCCGTCGAGGCCCGGGGCCCGGCGGCCCGCTCAACGTCCAACGAATTCTGAACCAGCCGGAAGGAAGCGATGCGCATGACGCCACCCCAAACCCTCACGAAGGCCTTCGCGGCCGCCCTGGTTCTCTCGCTGGCCCTGGGCTGCGCCATCCACAAGGCCCAGGCCACCTTCGACGAAGGCCGGTACGAGGAGGCCCTGGAGCAGTACCGGAGGATCCTGGCCAAGGACCCCGGGAACATCCAGGCCCGCATCGGGTTCCGCAGGACGGCCCCCCTCGCCGCGGAGGCCCACCTGGTCAAGGCCCGGGAGGCCCGCAAGCAGGGCCGGGACGAGGAGGTGCGCCGCGAGGTGGCCGCGGCCGTGGTCCTGGACCCCGCCAACGCGGTGGCCGTGGACTGGATGAACCGCCTGGAGGAGGACGAGGCGCGGAAGCGGGAAAAGGCGGAGAAGGAAGGCAGCGTCGAGGAGGCCCGGCAGCGCGCCGGGGCCCGGCCCGCCCTGCCCATCAACCCGCGGTCCCTGGAGGGGATGGACCTGAACTTCTCCCGCAAGACCAGCCTGAAGGAGATCTTCCAGCAGCTGAGCAAGGCCTCGGGGGTCAACATCATACTCCACGGCTCCGCCAGCGCCCAGGACCCGGGCGTCTCGGTGGACCTGCGGGGGCTGCCCTTCCAGAAGGTGCTCGACACCCTGATGCTCCAGAGCGACCTGTTCTACAAGGTGCTGGACCCCAACAGCATCATGGTGTTCCGGAAGACCCCCCAGAACCTCAACGAATTCGAGAACCGCCTCATCCAGACCTTCTACCTCTCCAACGCCGAGGTGGACAGCGTGCGCCAGATTTTCAACGCGATCATGCCCCAGATGCGCGTCTTCATGGACAAGCGGCTCAATGCCCTCACGGTGCAGGCCCGGCCCTCGGACCTGCCCATCGCCCAGCGCATCGTCAGCCAGCTGGACAAGGCCAAGGCCGAGGTGGTGGTGTACCTGGAACTGGTGGAGGTGAGCGAGACCGCCAAGGAGCAGGTGGGACTCCTGCCCACCCTCAACCTCGCGGATCCGGGCGCGAGCGCGGGCATCTACCGGGTGGGCGCCATCACCACCAGCACCAGCGGCGGCCTCAACACCAACGCCGGCGGCCTGCGCATCCGGAAGTCCAACCTCAACTTCCTCTTCGCCCCCCTGGCCCTGGACGCGCTCAAGGCCAACGGCGAGGGCAAGCTCCTGGCCAGCCCCAACGTCCGCGTCGTCTCGGGCGAGACCGGCGAGGTGAACATCGGCGAGAAGGTGAGCACCACCCAGTCCCAACTGGGCGGCCTGGGCAACGCGGCGGCCTCGGCCGGCACCCAGGCCACCAACGCCCTGGCCGCCCTCGGGGGCAACCTCGCCACCCAGACCCAGTACAGCTACGAGGACGTGGGCGTCCAGATCAAGGTGAAGCCCCGGGTCCACTTCAACGGGGACATCACCATCGACCTGGAGTCCACGGTCAAGACCCTCAAGGCCGGATCCACCCCGGGCCGGCCCGACCTGGGCCAGCGCATCATCAAGACGTCGGCCCGGCTCCGGGACGGCGAGACCGCGATCTTCGGCGGCCTCCTCAAGGAGGACGAGACCCGGAGCCTCCAGGGCGTCTGGGGCATCACCGACCTGCCCATCCTGGGAAAGCTCTTCGGCAACAACCGCAAGGACAAGAGCCGCACCGACGTGATCCTCACCCTGCGCGCGGTGATCGTGCGCAAGCCCGACCTGGGCGAGTCGGACTTCACCCCCTTCGACCCCGACCAGACCTCCACCGCCATCAAGCCCTTCGCGCCCAGGCCCGAGCCCCCGCCCCTGCCGCCGGGCCTGCGGGAGGAATCCCGGCCCCCCGCGGCCGAACCCGCGCCATGACCCGCGCCCGTAAGCGCCTCGGCTTCACCCTTCTCGAAATGGCCGTGACCGCCACGGTGGTCGCCGCGTTCGCGGCCGGAATCCTGCCCCTGACCCTGAACAAGGTGCGCCGGGACCGCGAGCTGCACCTCCGCCGGGCGCTCCAGGAGCTTCGCGGGGCCATCGACGCATACAGGGCGGTCGCGCTCCAGAACCGGGCCCAGGGGCCCCCGCCGGCCAACGACGGCTACCCGGGGTCCCTGGAGGCCCTGGTGGAGGGGGTGACGGTGCCCGGCGCCCGGAAGAAGGTCCGGTTCCTCCGCCGCATCCCCACCGATCCCTTCACCGGCGAGGCCACGTGGGGCCTTCGTTCCATGGCCGACGATCCCGCCAGCGCCACCTGGGGCGGCGGGGATGTCTTCGACGTCCACAGCCTGGCCCCCGGCAAGGGGGCCAATGGCATCGCGTACCGCCGCTGGTAGGAAAAAAGGCCGGGGGCCGTCCCCGCCCTTGGGAATCACCAACCCCGGCGATACTATGGGGGGTCGATTTGCCCTGAGCCGGAGTTCCCTTGCCCAAGAACCGTGGAACCAATCCCCCTGCCGCCAGCCCTGCCCATGGGGGGCGGGGACGATGAGCGCCATGGCCCTGGGGAACAAGACGGCGTCCATGGTGTGGCTGGAACCCCACCGCATCCACGCCGGAGGGCAGTCCCGGAGCCTATCGGGCCCCGTCACCCAGGACGTGCTGCTCATGGCGCTCGAGGGCCTGCCTCCCGGCCCCACCCACTGGGTGGTGGACGACGCCTGGATCCCCTCGCTCCTGATCCGGGACATCGTGGAGATTCCCGCCGGTTCCGAGGCCCGGGAAGCCTTCTTCAAATGGAGGTTCAACCAGAGCCTGGCCCTGGAGGCCCCGCAGTCCGTGCAGGCCCTGGACCTGGGCGAGAACGCCTGGCTCCTGGCCGGCATCGCCGAGGAGACCCGGGAGAGCTGGATCCAGGCGTGCCTCACCCTGGGCCGGCCCATGCGCAGCCTCATTCCCCGCTGGCTCTGGCTGTACAACCGTCTGGCCTCCAGCCGTGAGGTCCCCGGCATGCTCCTGTCCCTCTGCCCCGCCGGTCCCGACGCCTACACCGGCACCCTGGCCTCCTGGGGGCGCAACCTCGCCCTCCTGCGGCAGTGGACGGAGCCCGCCACCGCCGAGGCCTGGATCCAGGAGCGGGTGCTCCCCTCCTCCGCCTACCTCCAGCGGGATTCCCGGTCGCCGCAGGAAGTCCTGGTGTGGGGGGCCTCCGCCTGGCCCGACTGCACCCTTCCCACCCGGATCCTCCAGCCCGAAATCCCGGCCCAGGAGGCGCTCTGATGGCCGTCCCCACACTCAAGCTCGACCTCGCCCCCCCCAGCACCCTGTGGCGCCTCAACCACGCCGTCATCGGTTGGGCGGTCCTGGCCGCGGGCGGCCTGGTGCTGGCCGGCGCCCTGGGCTTCACCCTGAGGGCCTACCAGCAGGCCTCCAGGGCCGGCAAGCTCACCGTGGCCACCAACGCCCGCACCCGGCTCATCGAGGATTCCCAGCGCAAGGTCATGGACGAGCTCCGCTCCGTGGACGTGGCCAAGGAACTGCCCCGGTGGCGCCTGGCCGAACGCATCTTCACCGAACGAAGCCTGCCCTGGTCCCGGCTCACCGCCGAACTCGAGCGCAGCATGGTGCCCGACGTGCGGCTGAAGTCCCTGCAGCGCACCCGCGGCGCCGACCAGAAGGTGCAGGTGAAGGTCCGGGGCGAAGCCCGCACCCGGGATGCGGAGGCCGCCCTGGTGGAGTCCATCCAGAAGAACCCCTTCTTCGAGCAGGTGATCCTCGAGCGGGAATCGGACCGCCAGGGCGGAGGGGTCGACTTCGAATACACCCTGGCCGTCCTTTCGGTTCCGCCGCCCTACAAGCCCCTGCCCAAGTTCGGTCCGCAGCCCAAGACGCCCAAGACCGCTGCGGCAGCGCCAAAACCCGCGGCGGCCGCCGCCAGGCCCGCCCCGGCCGTGCAGCGGCCCGCCCCGGCCTCCCCCGTTCCCGCCGTTCCGCGCCCGGGATTCATCCAACGCCCGCCCCTTCGGCCCCCCACCGTCGACCAGGGCCTCACGAGCCGGGAGAACCCTCTGGACGCCTCCCCGGTGCGGGTCCCCAGACCCCCCAGATCCCGCCCACGGCCCTCCGGCGGAGGTGAGGAATGATCGCGCCGCTCCGTTCCAGCACCCTCCGGCTCATGGGCGGCGGCGCCATGGCCGTGGTGGGTCTGGCCATCCTGCTGTTCGTGCTGCCCGACGCGTCCCAGCGCCGCGGCCGCAGCCTCAAGGCCGCCCAGGACGCCACCCGCGACCTGGAGCGCAAGAACGCCGACCTCAAGGCCTACCAGGCCGAGGCCGAGCGCATCCGGGCCGACCGCAAGGCGCTGGACGAGCTCCTGCGCACCATGCCCGCCGAGAGCGTGGGACAGCTGCATTGGAAGCTCAGCCAGACGCTCTTCGAACTCGCCCAGAAGCACGGGGTGCGCCTGGTGTCCGTGAAGTACGGCGCGCCCAGCCGGGAAGGCGCCAAGGGCAGCCTGCTGGAGGCCGTGGACGTGGAGTTCACCCTCACGGGGGTGTTCAAGGGCCTGAAGACCTACATGCTCGCCCTGGAGGGCAGCCGCCTGCCCTTCGCGGTGGTGAGCGCCAAGCTGGACGAGAGCCCCGAAGGGGCCCACCTGACGGTTATCCTGAGAGCCTTCCGCCAGGCGCCGGGCGCCGCGCTGGAACCCGGGGAGGGAGCATGAGCGCGCCCGGCAAGGAAACCAAGGGCATCAAAGGCATCAATGGCACCAATGCCAAGGCCATGCTGCAGGACCTCAAGTCCAACCGCCGGGTGCAGGCCGCCCTGGCGGCGCTGGCCCTGATGATCTGGTACCTGTGGCCGACCTCCACCCCGGCCGCCGCCCCCAAGGGCGTCGAGGCCCGGCGCGCCGCCGCCGTGGCCCTGGGCGACCGCCAGGCCCGGGAGCTCCAGAAGCTGCCTGACCTGGCCAAGCTGGACAAGGCCGGGGAGCTGCCCACGGAAGACCGCATGCTGCGCGACCTCTTCCTGTTCGAGGGGCCCCAGCCCCCGCCGCCGCCTCCGCCCCCCCCGCCCCCGCCGCCGCCGCCCCCCACCGCCGAGCAGCTCGCGGCCCAGGCCCTGGCCGCGGACCGGGCCCAGCAGTCGGGGAGCAAGCCCCAGGGGCTCCGCTTCCTGGGCTACCTGGGCACGAAGAAATCCGGGCGCCTGGGGGCGTTCATGAAGGGCGACGAGCCTCTCACCCTCAAGCAGGGCGAACTGTTCAACCCGCAGTGGCGGCTGGTCAAGGTCACCGAGGCCTCCGCCGAATTCCAGAACGTGAAGTTCGGGGACATCAAGTTCCGGATCGACGCCGTGGATCCCCGCGGCGCCTCCGGCACGGGGCCGGCCAATGAATTCTGAAATCCACCGGAAGGAAACGATGCGAACCCTGCGACCCACCCTCGACCACCTGGCCAGGACCCTCGCGGTCACGGTGTCCCTTGTTTTCGCCCTGGGCTGCGCCCTCCACAAGGCCCAGGCCTCCTTCGACGAGGGCAAGTACGAGGAGGCGCTCGCGCAGTACCGCCAGATCCTCAACAAGGATCCCGGCAACATCCAGGCCAAGATCGGCTTCCGCAAGACCGCGCCGCTGGCCGCGGAGGCCCACCTGGTCAAGGCCCGGGAGGCCAAGAAGCGCGGCCGGGAGGACGAGGTGCGCCGCGAGGTGGCCTCGGCCGTGGTGCTGGACCCCTCCAACCAGGTGGCCGTGGACTGGATGAACCGCCTGGAGGAGGCCGCGGCCCGCCAGCGCGCCGCGGAGGAGAAGGAAGGCAGCGTCGAGGAGGCCCGCCAGCGCGCCGAGGCCAAGCCCGCCCTGCCCATCAACCCCCGCTCCCTGGAGGGCATGGACCTGAACTTCACCCGCAAGACGAGCCTGCGCGAGATCTTCATGCAGCTCAGCAAGACGTCGGGCGTCAACATCATCCTCCACAGCTCCGCCAGCGCCCAGGACCCCAGCGTCTCCGTGGACCTGCGCGGGCTCTCCTTCCAGCGGGTGCTCGACACCCTGATGCTCCAGAGCGACCTGTTCTACAAGGTGCTCGACCCCAACACCATCATGGTGTTCAAGAAGAGCCCCCAGAACCTCACCGACTACGAGAACAAGCTCATCCAGACCTTCTACCTCTCCAACGCCGAGGTGGACGCGGTGCGGTCGATCTTCAACGCCATCCTGCCCACCATGCGGGTTTTCGTCGACAAGCGGCTCAACGCCATCACCGTGCAGGCCAAGGCCACGGACCTCTCCATCGCCCAGCACATCGTCGCCCAGCTCGACAAGGCCAAGGCCGAAGTGGTGGTCTACCTCGAACTGGTGGAGGTGAGCGAGACCGCCAAGGAGCAGGTGGGTCTCCTGCCCACCGCCAACCTCACCGACCCCAGCGCCAATTCCGGCATCTACCGCATCGGCGCCATCACCAGCAACACCACCTCCGGCTTCAACTCCAACACCGGGGGCATCCGCATCTCCAAATCCAACCTGAACTTCCTGTTCGCGCCCCTGGCGCTGGACGCCCTCAAGAGCAGCGGCGAAGGCAAGCTGCTGGCGAGCCCCAACGTGCGGGTGATCTCCGGTGAGACCGGCTTCGTCAACATCGGCGAGAAGATCAGCACCACCCAGTCCAGCCTGGGCGGCACCACCACCGGCACCACCGCCGGCACCACCGCGGCCTCGGCCCTGGCCAGCCTGGGCGGGACCCTCGCCACCCAGACCCAGTACAGCTACGAGGACGTGGGCGTGAAGATCACCGTGAAACCCCGCGTCCACTTCAACGGCGACATCACCGTGGACCTGGAGTCCGAGGTCAAGACGCTCAAGGCCGGCTCCACCCAGGGCCGCCCCGACCTGGGCCAGCGCATCATCAAGACCTCGGCCCGGCTCCGGGACGGCGAGACCGCCGTGTTCGGCGGCCTCCTGAAGGAGGACGAGACCAAGAGCCTCCAGGGCATCTGGGGCGTCACCGACATCCCCATCCTGGGCAAGCTCCTGGGCAGCAACCAGAAGAACAAGAGCCGCACCGACGTCCTGCTGACCCTGCGCGCGGTCATCGTGCGCAAGCCCGACCTGGGCGAGGAGGACTTCGGCCCCTTCGACCCCGACCAGGCCCCCGGCGCCGCCAAGCCCTTCGCGCCCAAGCCCGACCGCAAGCCGCTTCCCTCGGGCCTCCAGGACGAGACCTCCGCGCCCACGGCCAAGGCCACCCCCAGGGCGCCCGAGGGCCCCGCCGCGGCCCCCGCCCAGGCTCCCAGCCAGACCCCCGCCCCGACCGCGGCCCAGGCGCCGGCCCCCGTCACCGCACCTGTCCCCGCACCGGCCCCCGGCAAGGCCGCCGAGGCCCCCAAGGAAGCCGCGCCGGCCCCCATGGCCGACGCCACATCCTCCCTGGTGTTCTTCATGTCGCCGCTCTCCACCGAGGCCACCAAGGGCCAGCGCCTTTCGCTGAACCTCTTCGCCAGCGGGGCCCAGGGACTCACCTCCGGAACCATGACCCTCCAGGTGGATCCGCGCCTCAAGGTGCTCTCCGTGAACGCCGGGGACTTCCTCACCGGCGAGGGCGGCGCCCTCTCCCAGGGCGCGTCCAAGGACGGCGTCCTCCTGCTCACCTTCAACCGCGCCTCGGGCGCCACGGACAGCGGCACCTTCGCGGTGATCGAGCTCGAGGCCCTGGAACCCGGCAAGGCCACGGTGATGATCCAGGACGGCAAGTACCTCGTCGGCACCAACCCCATCCCGGCGCGCTACGTGAATTCCCTGGTGACCATCCAATGACCCTGCGCCAGCGCGGCTTCACGCTCCTGGAGATGCTGGTGACCGCCACGGTCCTGGTGATCCTCGCCTCGGCGGTGGTCCCCATGGCGCGCAACGGGGTGCGCCGGCAGCGGGAGCTGGAACTGCGCCGCGACCTGCGCGAGATGCGCCTGGCCATCGACGCCTACAAGGCCGCCGCCGACGGCAACAAGATCAAGTCGCCGCCCCCCGAGAACAACGGGTATCCGGAAACCCTGGAGAGCCTGGTGGAGGGGGTGCCCGTCACCGGCAAGATCGGCAAGACCCGCTTCCTGCGCCGCATCCCCGTGGATCCCTTCACGGGCAAGGCCGAGTGGGGCATGCGCTCCATTATCGACGACCCCACCAGCTCCAGCTGGGGCGGCGGGAACGTGTACGACGTCTACAGCCTGGCCCCCGGGACCGGGTCGAACGGGGTCCCGTACCGGCAGTGGTGAACCCGGGATGAAATTGGTGCTTGATCCCGGCACTGACCCAGGCTACGATTATGTTTCGCGCACAAATGGACTCTCGAGGGGGGACAGCGCAGAATTGCGGATATGGCGGAATTGGTAGACGCGC
>MTLE01000598.1_pt1 | contig 41162 bp, 35 predicted proteins | sample 1982461 | NCBI WGS metagenome assembly MTLE01 (sample SAMN05712605, study PRJNA340218) | biofilm metagenome | isolation source: sample SPL anode biofilm adapted to -200 mV | place: USA | collected 2012-02-03
ATTGTCACGGAGTCAGGGAATAATCTGCGGGAAACCATGGATCGCCTCAACAAGACAAAAGATGAGCAATAATTCCACTTTGCTTTCAAGTTGATAGCATGCAAACCTCCGAGGTTTCCAAAACCTCGGAGGTCTTCCCAGAAATAAATGTAATCTTGATTGAAAAGACGGCTTGCTGGCCACCTTCAGCCTATTGATGTACCGCTGGCATCCCCCGACAGCACCGGGGGTTACATCGAAGAAATTTTCTTCACACCTACGCCTTCAGTCATCAGGCGTTCGATCTCACTGGCGATCGCCTGCAGCGGCGCTCTCAGGTCGTCAACGCCGATACGACTATAATGTATGCCGATAACTGACTGGTCTATATGATTCGTCAAAAGGTTAATGTCCTCCCGGCGCAGTTTCAGCCGTTCGCCCACTGTCGTGAAGGATCGGCGCAAACTGTGCGGCGTTATGTCCAGACCGGTTTTTGTCTTGATCTTGTCAGCACGCAGAGTGATATGGCCGTTCTTCCCCCTGCCGGTCTCGGACGGAAACACCCAGGTATCACCATCCTGCATGGCGGCCTTTCGCCGCTCCAAGATCGCCACAGTCTGACGCGACAACGGCAGTACTCCCCGGTGCTTAGTCGTTGAATCCTTGTGCGAAAGATCAAACAGTCTCTTCTCAAGATCCACATCGGACCACTGCAAACTATGCGCTTCATCAGGCCGCAATCCCTGGTAGAGGGCAAACAGATAGCAATCGCGGTGGATCACCGAAAACGACAAGAGCATGTCATAAAAAACCTTGAACTGCTCCGGCTCGATACAGGTTGTCCGCGCCTGAATATCAGGCCAGAGTTTGGCATCCGAGATAACCTTGACCGGGTTCCGGTTGATGTGTTGAGGGTAAAGCACCATCCCGTAGTTGATGATCGCCTGGAGCATCTTGAAGGCGTTGGAAGCAGCCCCCTTGCCGGAACCATCCAGCACCTGCTGATAGCGCGTGATAACCACATCGGGCTTCAGCATGTCCACCAGGACCGGCAACGGGACATCCAGCCAGGTCTTGAACTTACCGTACTCGCCAATGATGTGTACTCGATAACCGGCCTCGGTAGTGTGTTTCAGCCCCTTGTGTTTGATGTAGAGGTGGTACAGGTCTCGCAGGGTTGGTGGTGCTTCTTCTTCGGCGGGCTTGCCATCGCGAAGCCGCTGCATGATCTCCGGCGCCGTCCGTCGCGCTTGCTCTGGGGTGATCTCGCCATACCGCCCAATCTTGGCGCGGGACTTCTTGTATTTTCTGGTGAGGGGGTCCATCACATCCACCACAACAAAGAACGTTTTCGACTCCCGCCCAACCCTCAAGACCAACCCTTTCAGTTCGTTATCGAAGTAGTCAGTCTGACCGAATTCCGAGAACGGGAGCCGGTCGATGTTTCGCTTGGTAAGTGACAGTTTCGGCATGACGCCCCTCCCTTCATTTTCGTACCTTTCTAAACATCACCCCCAAAAAGGTACGATATAGGTACGACATAAATTAAAAAACCCGCTAAACTCTTCGCAAAGCTTAGCGGGTGAAAGGCACATTGTCAAGTCGTATTATACTGATATCTATAGGTATTTATTAAATGCTCACAAACCTTCACAATCCTTCAAAATCGTCAGGTTAGATTCCAGACAAACATTTCCCAGACATCCTTCCAGCTCTTGCCGATCTCGCCGACCACCGTCGGCTCGAAGCCGCAGTGCATCATGCACTGGGCGCAGCGCGGGTCCTTGCCCACGCCGTACCTGTCCCAGTCTGTCTTTTCCATCATCTCCTTGAAGCTGGGATAATGGGCATCGGTGATCAGGTAACAGGGCGCCTTCCACCCCTGGGTGTTGCGGGTCGGGTTGCCCCAGGGAGTGCATTCCAGCTTCTTCTCCCCCTTCAGGAAACGGAGGTACATGGGGGTGGAGAAGAAGCGGTGCTTCTTGCTCATCTCGTACACGTCGGCGAATTTGCGCTCGATATCGCGGCGCTCCAGGAACAGTTTTTCCCCCACCGCCTCGTAGCCGAATCCGGGCGCCACCAGCAGGCCGTCCACTCCCATCTCCTCCAGATGGGTGAAGAGCATCTCGATCTCCATCAGATCGGTTTCCTTGAAGATGGTGGTGTTGGTGCAGACCCGGAAGCCCTTCTGCTTGGCCTTCCTGATCCCCTCCATGGCGATCTTGAAGGCGCCCTTGCGCTCCAGGATCCGGTCGTGGGTTTCTTCCAGGCCGTCCATGTGGATGTTGAAGGTGAAATTGGGGTGAGGCTTCATGCTGTCCAGGGCCTTTTCCAGGAGGAGGCCATTGGTGCAAAGGTAGATATGCTTGCCGCGATCCAGGGTACCACGGATCAGCTCGTTGATCTGGGGGTAGAGCAGCGGCTCGCCGCCGGTGATGGTGACTACCGGCGCCGGACACTCGTCCACCGACTTCAGGCAGTCCTCCAGGCTCATCATCTCCTGCATGGTGTCAGCGTATTCGCGGATGCGACCACAACCGGAGCAAGCCAGGTTGCACAGGTGGGTCGGTTCCAGCATCAGCACCAGCGGAAACTTCTCCACCTTGCGGAGTTTGTTAGCAATGATGTATCTGGTCAGGTCGTAGTTGAGGCGAAGCGGGAAACGCATGTAAAAAAATCCTTTCAGTGGCAAGCCGTAAACCGGCCTGTTACTTTTCCAGAAGCAACTATTTCATGTCGGCGTTGATGCGGACCCTGTTTCAAAGCCAGAGGAGTCAAATCATCCCCGGCTGATAGAACAGGTGCCCGTGGCCTACTGCTTGAGAAACGCCAGAGCAGCCGAGGCGATCCCCTCGGCATCGATGCCCAGATCCTGGCGCAGCCGCGCCTGGGAGCCATGCTCCACGAAACGATCGGGTATGCCGAGGCGCCTGACGCTCACATCCTGCATGTTGTTGTCGTTGAGCAGTTCCAGGACCGCGCTGCCGAATCCCCCCTGCAGCAGATTCTCCTCCACGGTCATGATCCGGCCGCACGAACCGGCAACGAAGAGGATTAACTCGGCATCCAGCGGCTTGATGAAACGGGCATTGACCACCCCCACCCTCACCCCCAGCCCTTGCAGGGAATGGGCGGCCTGGAGCGCCGGATAGACCGTGGAGCCGATGGCAATCAGACAGATGTCGCTCCCCTCCATCAAAAGCTCACCCCTGCCGATGTCCAGGGTTTTCAGATCCCTGTCCAGCTCCACTCCCATACCCGCGCCGCGCGGATAGCGCAGGGAGATGGGAACGCCGCTCGTGACGGCGGTCTTGAGCATGTGGCGAAGCTCGTTCTCGTCCTTGGGCGCCATCAGGGCCAGGCCGGGGATGTGGCGCAGAAAGGAGTAGTCCATCACTCCATGGTGGGTCGGGCCGTCGTCCCCCACCAGGCCGGCGCGGTCCATGGCGATGGTCACCGGCAGCTTCTGCAGGCAGATGTCGTGAAACACCTGGTCATAGGCGCGTTGCACAAAGGTGGAATAGATGGCGGTTACCGGACGAAAACCGTCGGCTGCCAGGCCGGCGGCGAAGGTCATGGCGTGCTGCTCGGCAATCCCCACGTCGAAGAAGCGTTTGGGAAAGCGCGCAGAGAAGGGCTTCAGCCCGGTGCCGTCGCGCATGGCGGCGGTAATGGCCACGACCCGGGGATCCTGCTCGGCCAGGTCCACCATGGCCTCGCCGAACAGCTCCGTGTAGCTCCTGGCCGAGGTGGAGGATGTCGCCTTGCCGGTGACAATGTCGAAGGGTCCCACGCCGTGGAACTTGTCCGGGTTTTCCTCGGCCGGCTTGTACCCCTTGCCCTTGGTGGTCATGACATGCACCAGAAGCGGGCCGTCCAGCTGGTTGATGTTGTTGAACACCTCGATCAGTTGGGGCAGGTCGTGACCATCCAGCGGCCCCAGATAGTCGAAGCCCAACGCCTCGAACAGCGACCCCGGCGTCAGGAAACTCTTCAGCGAATTCTCGGCCCGCCGGGCAAAGTGCAGGATATCGGAGCCGATGGCCGGAATGTTGCGCAACAGCCCCTGCATCTCCTTCTTCAGGTCGCGGAAGTATCTGCCGGTCATCTTGCGGGAGATGAACGAAGAAAAGGCCCCCACGTTTTTGGAGATGGACATCTCGTTGTCGTTCAAGATGACGATCAGGTCCTTCTTGAGGTGGCCGGCCTGGTTCAGCGCCTCAAAGGCCATGCCGCCGGTCAGGGAGCCGTCACCGATGACGGCGATGGCGTGGTTTTTCGCGCCAGCCAGATCGGCTGCCGCCGCCATCCCCAAGGCCGCGGAGATGGAGGTGGATGAGTGCCCCACCCCGAAAGCGTCATGCTCGGACTCGGAGCGTTTGGGAAAACCGGAGAGCCCCTTGTACTGGCGCTGGGTGTGGAAGCGGTCCCTCCTGCCGGTGAGGATCTTGTGGGTATAGGCCTGGTGCCCCACATCCCAGATGATCTTGTCGTTGGGCGAGTCGAAGCAGTACAGCAGCGCGATGGAGAGCTCCACCGTGCCCAGGTTGGACCCCAGGTGGCCGCCGGTGACGGAGACATTCTCCAAGAGGAAACGGCGCACCTCGGCCGCCAGGTCCAGCAGATGCTCCGGCTTCAGCTCCTTCAAATCCTTGGGTGAATCTATATGGTTCAAGTACTGATACATTTTACTGTTTCTCCATCACAGGCCAGTCGGGCGCGTTTCAATCGGCAGTGGTTGCGAGCAATCGCCGGCTGACGTCACGCATACCGGTTGGCCCTGAACCACTCCACGGCGCGCCGCAGGGCATCCTCCACCGGCGACTGGGGCAGCCCCAGCTCCCTGACCGCACGGGATGAGTCGAAGAACATGAACTTCGCCGCCATCTGCACCCCGGCCAGAGGGATCAGCGGTTCCCTGCCCGTAATCCGGGATAGTCCCTCGTTGACATAGGCGGCCAGCAGGATCGGCGTATAGGGGAGCCGCAACCGGGGGGCGGGCAGTCCGGTTATCCTGTTCAGCAGCTTGAAGATGTCGGCCAGGGTCAGGTTGCTGTTGCCCAGGATGTACTTTCTGCCCACCTGGCCCCGCTTCTCCGCCAAGAGGTGGCCACGGGCGCAATCCTCCACCGCGATGATGTTGAGTCCCGTATCCAGATAGGCCGGCATCCTGCGGTTCAGGAAGTCGACGATGATCTTGCCGGTGGGGGTCGGCTTGATGTCCAGAGGGCCGATGGGGGTTGAGGGATTGACGATGACCAGCGGCAACCCCCTGGCCACGAACGTATCCGCCTCGCGCTCGGCAAGGAACTTGCTCTTCTTGTAGTGGCCGACCATGTCGTTCAGGGTGACCGGCGCATCCTCGCTTCCCGGGGTGCCGTCCCCCGGATTGCCCAGGGTCCCCACACTGCTGGTGTAGACCACGCGGGAGAGGTCGTTTTTCAGGGCAGCGTCCAGAATGGCGGCCGTGCCATCCACATTGATGCGGTACATCTCGGCTGGGTTGCGCGTCCAGAGGCGGTAATCGGCGGCCGCGTGGTAGAGCACGTCGCACCCCTTCAAACCGCTCACCAGGCTGTCCCGATCGCGCAGGTCCCCCTTCCAGAACTCCACGTCCAGTCCGGCCAGGTTGGAGGTATCCGAACTGGGGCGCACCAGGGCGCGCACCTGGCGCCCTTCCTTCAATAGTTCCCTGACAATACTTGCGCCTATGAACCCGGTGGCGCCGGTGATGAAAGTCTTCATATGCTCCTGTGTATCCGACGCACGGACCAGCCGTGGACGGGATTGCCGAGGACAATCGCGGTAGTACCAAAACAGGCCGCTCAAAAAAGGGGAAAGCCCCGGATTGCGGCGAACTCGGGGCCTCCTGCAAATAAATGCCGAATGTGCTGCCCTGAGGCGTTACCCCTTGGCGGCGGTCAGCCTGCGGTATCTGCCCAGCGCGGTCAGCGGAAAGCAGTTGCGATAGATGTGATACTTGATCATGAAGAACTTGGGAAAACCGGTTCCGGTAAAAGCATCCTCATCCCAGGTGCCGTCCTCGTTCTGGGTCTCCAGAAGGTACTTGACACCCTGAGCCGCTGCCCGGGAGTTGGCCTCTCCGGCCGCCATCAGGGCCAGCAGCGCCCAACCGGTCTGGGAGGCGGTGCTCGGCCCGCTCCCCATCAGGGAACGGTCGAAGTAGGACTCGCACACCTCGCCCCAGCCGCCGTCGTTGTTCTGGCGGGACTTGATCCAGTTGACCGCCTTCCTGATGTAGGGCTGGTTCATGTCCTCGCCAATGGCCTCCAGGCCGCAGAGCACCGACCAGGTGCCGTAGAGGTAATTGACCCCCCAGCGCCCCCACCAGGGCCCTTCCGGCTCCTGTTCCTTCTTGAGGAAGGCCAGGGCCCGCTCGGCAGCGGGGTGATTTTTGGGGTAGTCGAAATTGCCCATCAGCTCCAGCATGCGGCCGGTCAGATCCGCCGTAGGGGGGTCGATCAACGCTTCCAGGTCGGCAAAGGGGATCTTGTTGAGCAGGTACTTGGTGTTGTCCCGGTCGAAGGCGCCCCAGCCGCCGTTCTCGCTCTGCATGCCCAGGCACCAGGCGATGCCCCGCTTGATGGCCTCTTCCCGATGCTTGCGGTCACGGACCTTGATGTTCTTGATGGACAGCATGACAAACCCGGAGTCGTCCACGTCCGGATACCAGTCGTTCAAGAACTCGAAGGCCCAGCCGCCCGGCTCCAGTTCGGGGCACTTCACCTGCCAGTCCCCCTTGCGCCGCACCTCCAGGTTCAGGAGCCACTGGGCTGCCTTGACCAGGGCGGGATGGTCGGCGGGCACGTCCGCCTCCTGCAGCGCCACCAGCGCCAAAGCCGTGTCCCACACCGGCGAGACGCAGGACTGCAGCACGATGCAGTCGTCGTCCTCGATGCAGAAGTTGGCCAGTGCGTCCAGCCCCTTGGCCACCGCCGGGTGGTCGTTGGCATATCCCAAACAGTGCAGGGCCAGGATGGAGTTGAGCATGGCCGGCTGGATGCCGCCCCAGTCGCCGGACTGCTCCTGGTGCTCCAGGATCCAGTTCTCGGCCAGGGCAACCGCCCTCTTCTTGAAGGGACGGATCGGCGACGACTCATAGACCTTGATCAGATGGTCGGCGCCGATGAAGAAGTTCTTCCAGGTGAAAAGGCCATCCTCGCGGGTGATGGTGTAATCGGTGGGCCGCGGCGGCCGGACGAAGAGCTCCTGCACCTGGGCCCGCGGCGGCAGCTTGCGCACCGGCCGCTCCGACATGACCACCGACAGCGGGATGATCGTGGCGCGGGACCAGCTGGAGAACTCGTACATGTTGAAATAGGCCCAGTCGGGGAGCAGCATCAGCTCGATGGGCATGGAGGGGACGCCGAACCAGGCGAACTCGCCAAACAGCGCCAGGAAGATCTTGGTGAAGACCCGGGCCTTGATGATGCCGCCGTTGGCCAGAACAAAAGCCCGCGCCTTGGCCATGGCCGGATGGTCGGCCGAATAGCCGGCCAGCTTGAGGGCGAAATAGGCTTCGATGGTGGTGGAGAGGTCGCCGGGGCCGTTGTGCCAGAGGGACCAGAACCCCTCGGAGGTCTGCTTGGCGAGGATGTAGTTGGCCAGTTTGCGCTCACGCTCCCGGTCAACCATCCCCAGGAAGTGGAACAGCATGACGTATTCGGCGCTGATGGTTACGTTGGATTCCAGCTCCGCCCACCAGTAGCCGTCGGGGAGCTGCTCGCGCAGGAAAAAGTCCCGCGTGCGCTCGATCCCCTTGTCCAGGGGGCTTTTTGCCTCGGCAACCATCTTCTTCCAGATGGAAGGAGGAAGACGGTGTACCTTCGAGCCGGTTCTTTTCGCGGGAAGGGGAGCCTGCTCCACCGGTTCCGCGTTGAGAGACGTCAACGAGCTTGAAATCTTATATTTGGCTGGATTCATTCACAAAGCTCCTGTTAGCCATTGCCTGGGCAGCGGAAACTGCACAACTGCCAAATTTTGCTTTTGTAGCATAAACATCAATGGATGTATATCATTTTCCATATAATCGTCACCCAAAGGTAACCGTCGACCGGTCGCCCCCATTGTTTGCGGGCGCGATGATTTGCAGGTTTGCCAGCCTCTGGCGGCTGTGCTATACATGGCGAAAGCAGAAAAGAACTTCCACAGAAGATACCCGCGAGGAACACCCCATGTTGACCGGAAAACAGAAACGCCACCTGCGTGCCCTTGGCCACAGCCTCAAACCGATCATCCAGATCGGCAAGAAAGAGATCGAGGAGGCACTGATCAACGAGGTCAACGCCGCCCTCGAGCATCACGAGCTGATCAAGGTCAAGCTGCTGGAGAGCTGCATGCTGGACAAGCACGAGTCGTCGGAGATGCTGGCCAAGGCCTGTAACGCCCAGGTGGCCCAGATCCTGGGCAGGACCTTCCTGCTCTACCGCCCCGCCGAAACGCCGGTGATCGTGCTCCCCGCGGCCGCCAAACCGGCCAGGGCCCAGTCCTGATGACCGTTCGCTCCGCGTTCTTCGACCTGGACGGCACCCTGGTGGACTCCCTGGCCGATTTGGCCGACGCGGTTAACCACATGCTCTCCTCCCTTGACAGACCCGCCCTCCCCCTGGCCGAGGTGCGGCTCCTGATCGGCAAGGGTGCCCTCAACCTGGTACGCAGGGCGCTGAAGAGCGATGACGAGCACATCGTGCAACAGGGACTGGCCCGGTTCCTGGAGTACAACCACAGCCACATCGTCGACAAGAGCCGCCTCTACCCCGGTGCACGGGAGGCGCTGGAGAGCCTGGTCGACAACGGTATAACCCTGGCAGCCATCTCCAACAAGAACGAAGCCTTGAGCAGACTGATTCTGGGAGAACTGGGAATCGCCCCCCTCTTCGAAGTCATCTGCGGCGGCGACAGCTTCGCGGAGATGAAGCCCTCACCGCTCCCCCTGCTGAAGACTCTGGAACGCCTCGACATTTCTGCCGCGGAGGCGGTGATGGCGGGAGACAGCATCAACGACATCCAGGCCGGAAGACGGGCCGGCATTACCACCATCGGCTGCTGCTGGGGGTACGGCGCCCCGGAAGAGTTGCGGGAGGCCGACTACCGGGCAGACTCCTGCAGCGACGTTTCCCGGATCATCCTGACCGGAAAGTCGCCATGAAGCGGCCCGGGGACGGGCGCCGGGATCCCCCATCCTCCACGGCGCGACCGGACAACAGGAGCACCGGTAGCAGGGGCGAGGAGATCGCAGCCTCCTTCCTCGGCCAGCAGGGCTACCGGATCCTGGAGCGCAACTTCCGCTGCAAGGGAGGAGAACTGGACATCGTGGCCCGCGCGCCGGGGGAGAGGAGCCTGGTGTTCGTGGAGGTCAAGACCCGCCGCGACCGCTCCTACGGACCGCCCCAACTGGCGGTAACCCCCTTCAAACAGCGCCAGATATCCAAGGCCGCCCTGACTTGGCTCTCCAGGAACCATCTCCACGACAGCCAGGCGCGCTTCGACGTGATCGCCATCCTGCTGGAAGATGGCGGGCGCCACTCCATCGAACATATCGTCAACGCCTTTGAGCTTGCCTATTGATGAGCTTGACGGCCAGCGAGCATCCATCACGACAGACACCTTTACCCCTCCATCGACGACGCCCGCCCTCACGGGAACGAAACGCCGTAACGACGGGGGAATTCCCATGACTCACGAGCTGGGGGAACAGTGAAGAACAGCGACAACAACATCCTGGTCTATTCCAGCGAAACCGGCAGGATACGACCAGACAAGCGCGGCGCGGCATCCCGCACGCCAGCCGCGCAACCGTCCGACGGCCAGGTGCGCCTGCGGCGGGAAGTCAAAGGGCGCGGCGGGGGAACGGTCATCGTCATCACCGGCATCCCCCTGGAAGGCGCGGCACTCAAGGATCTGGCCGGCGCGCTGAAAAAGCGCTGCGGATGCGGCGGAACAATCAAGAATGGAGCACTGGAAATCCAGGGAGATCACCGCGAGCTGCTGGTGCAGGAACTTCAGGACCGGGGGTTTCGGGTCAAGCTGGCCGGAGGCTGAGCAAGCCTTTCCCCTGCAAAATAGTTCTTGACCGCGGGAATGTTTTGCAATATGAATCACTATTCAACTTATTTTTCAGGGTATCGTCACAAAAAATGGTAGCCCTGAATGCGCATACGCGAGAGTGGCGGAATTGGCAGACGCACCAGACTTAGGATCTGGCACCGTAAGGTATAGGAGTTCAAGTCTCCTCTCTCGCACCATGCGCCTCCCCTTTACTTCTATTACAGTTTATTTTCAGTAACCAATTCCATCCATGTGAGGTTATCAGCAATGCAGGTTAACGTCGAAACCATCAGCCCCGTTAGCAAGAAAGTCAGCATCGAGATCCCTGCCGACCAGGTTAACAGCGAAATTGAGAAGACCTACGCCACCATCCAGAAGCGCGCCAAGATCCAGGGATTCCGCCCCGGCAAAGCGCCCCTGCAGCTGATAAAACGCACCTACGCCGACTCCATGCGCGACGAAGTCATGCGTCGTTTCTACGAGACGACCCTCTTCAAGACCCTGGCGGAACACAAGATCGAGCCGATCGACGCCCCGACCGTTGAATGTGACATCCTGGAAGAAGGAACCCCCTTCAAGTACAGCGCCCTGGTGGAAGTGATGCCGGAAGTTCTGCTCACCCAGTACACCGGCCTTGAGATCACCAAGGAACGCTACGTGTTCGATCCCCAGAAGATCGAGGACGAGATCGCCCGCATGCGCGACGGCATGGCCCAACTGGTGCCGGTGGAAGGCGATGTGGCCGTGGAAATGGGTCACATGGTCACCATCGACTACGCCTTTTCCGTGGACGGTTTCCTCGAAGAAAGCACCTCTGCCGAAAACGCCGTCGTGGAAGTCGGCGCCCATCGCCTGCTGCCGGAATTCGAAGATCAGCTGGTGGGCATGAAGTGTGGTGAATCGAAACATATCACCGTGACCCTGCCCGAGGCCTACCGCAATCCCGAGGTTGCCGGCAAGGAAGGCGCCTTCATGGTCACGCTCAACGAGATCAAGCGCAAGGAACTTCCCGAGCTCAACGACGAGTTCGCTCAGCAGTTCGGTGAGTTCGAGACCGTCGAGCAGCTGCGCGAAAAGATGACCGAATACCATCAGCAGCACGAACAGGACCGCATCGAGCAGGAGCAGCGCGAGGCCGTCATCCAGGCGCTGATCGAGAAGAATCCGCTGGATGTCCCCCAATCCATGGTCAAGCGCCAGGTGGAGCAGATGCTGCAGAACCTGAAGAACCGCCTCAAGAGCCGCAACATGTCCATGGAGATGATGGGGATGGATGACGACGGCTTCCGCGAGAGAGTTCGCGACTCCGCGACCGACAAGGTCCGCGGTGGCCTGCTGCTCATGGCCCTGATCGAAAAAGAGGATTTCAGCGTCAGCGACGAAGAGATCGAGAAACGCTACGAGAAGTTGGCGGGCGGCAACGAAGAGATGTTGGAGCGGATCAGGGAGCACTACACCAGCAGCCCTTCGGTACGCCACTCGCTGATCGCCGAAATGAAGGAAGACAAGGCGGTCCGCTTCCTGCTGGACAACGCCGTGATCACCGAGACAGACCCCGCCGAGACCACAGCGGAAGCCTAGTCCGCCAGCGGGCGGAACTCACGACAGCAAACGGATCGAGGCCATGGAGCTCACCGATCCGGCCGTTCAATCGGCCAAGCACGTCACACGGCATGTCTCAGCACAAATGAAAGGGCATCATGTACATTCCAATGGTTGTTGAACAGAGCGGCCGGGGCGAGCGGGCGTACGACATCTACTCCCGCCTGCTCAAAGAACGCATCATTTTCCTGGGCGGCGGCATCGATGACCAGGTTGCCAATCTGATCATCGCCCAGCTTCTCTTTCTGGAGGCCGAGGATCCCGACAAGGACATCCACCTCTACATAAATTCACCCGGCGGCGTGGTCACCTCCGGCATGGCGATCTATGACACCATGCGCTACATCAAGGCGCCGGTATCAACCATCTGCGTGGGGCAGGCCGCATCAATGGGCGCCGTGCTGCTGGCTGCCGGCGAGAAGGGAAAGCGTTTCTCCCTCAACCACTCGCGCATCATGATTCACCAGCCCCTGGGCGGTTTCCAGGGACAGGCAACGGACATCAGCATCCACGCCAAGGAGATTCTCCGCATGAAGGAGGAGCTCAACTCCATCCTGGCCGACCTGACCGGTCAACCCAGGGAGAAGATCGAGGCGGACACGGACCGCGACTACTTCATGTCAGCGACCGAAGCAGAGGAGTACGGACTGATCGACGCAACCTTCACCAGAAAGCCTGACAGCGGAGGCACTCCATGAGCCGACGGGAAACAACACAGGAAAATCTGACCTGCTCGTTCTGCGGAAAGAGCCAGGAAGAGGTCAAGAAGCTCATCGCCGGACCGGCGGTGTACATCTGCGACGAGTGCATCGAGCTGTGCAACGACATCATCGCCGAGGAACTCAAGATGGAGGAGACCCTCGGCCCCGACCTGAAGAAACTGCCCAAACCACGCGAGATCAAGGACGTCCTGGACGAGTACGTCATTGGCCAGGAAAAGGCCAAGAAAGTGCTTTCGGTGGCGGTGTACAACCACTACAAGCGCATCGAGACCTGCAACAAGCCGGGCGATGTGGAGATGCAGAAGAGCAACATCCTCCTCTTGGGCCCCACCGGTTCGGGCAAGACGCTCCTGGCCCAGACACTGGCGCGCATCCTCAAGGTTCCCTTTGCCATGGCCGACGCCACCAACCTCACCGAGGCGGGCTACGTGGGCGAGGACGTGGAGAACATCATCTTAAGCCTGCTGCAGGCGGCAGACTATGATGTTGAGCGCGCCCAGAAGGGGATCATCTACATCGACGAGATCGACAAGATCGCCCGCAAGAGTGAGTCCCCTTCCCTGACCCGCGACGTTTCCGGCGAGGGGGTTCAGCAGGCGCTGCTTAAGATCATCGAAGGGACCGTCGCCAGCATCCCGCCCAAGGGTGGGCGCAAGCATCCCCAGCAGGAATTCATGAAGGTGGACACGACCAACATCCTCTTCATCTGCGGAGGCGCTTTTGCCGGCCTTGACAGCGTCATCCAGCAGCGTATCGGCATGAAGAGCCTGGGTTTCGGCGCCGATGTCAAGAAGCGAGCCGAGAAGAAACTGGGTGAACTGCTGCTCAACGTCACCCCAGACGACCTGTTGAAATACGGCTACATCCCGGAGTTCATCGGTAGACTGCCCATGCTGGCCACCCTCACCGAACTGGACGAGGACGCCATGGTCCAGATTCTCAAGGAACCGAAGAACTCCCTGGTCAAGCAGTACCAGAAGCTGTTCGAACTGGAGAACGTGCGCCTTCGCTTCACCGACGGTTCCCTGGTGGCCATTGCCCGGGAGGCCCTCAAGCGCAACACCGGTGCCAGGGGTCTGCGCTCCATTCTGGAGAACTCCATGCTTGACATCATGTATGAGGTGCCGTCACAACCCAATGTCAAGGAAGTGGTCATCAGCGAAGAGGTGATCTACCACAAGGAAAAACCGATCGTCGTCTATGAACAGCAGGTGAGCGACGCCGCCTGACCGGGCTATGAACCTGTCGCACTCCCTCTCCCCTTTCACATGGGCAAGGGAAAATGACACTTAACCCGCGGTGCCCCATGAAATGTGGATCCGCCAGACATTTTGCTTGACAGTTTCCGATGTAATCTGGTAAAAACCAACTCTCCTTGCATCACACAATACATCAGGAGGTGTAGCGTGACAAAGGCGGAACTGATTAGCGCAGTGGCAGAGGAGTCCGGGCTCAAGAAAGTCGATGCTGAGAAGGCTCTCAGTGCATTCATCTCAACGGTGACCGAGGCTCTCAAGCAGGGTGACAAACTGAGCCTGGTCGGTTTCGGTACGTTCTGCACTTCGAAACGCGCCGCACGCAAGGGTCAGAATCCGCAGACAGGCAAGAAGATTAATATTCCGGCAGCTACCATTCCGAAGTTCAGACCGGGCAAGACATTGAAGGATGCGGTCAACGCAAAATAAGCAGGCCTGTAATTTTTACTATACGTGTGTAGTTTGCGGGGTTGTAGCTCAGTTGGTTAGAGTGCCAGCCTGTCACGCTGGAAGTCGCGGGTTCGAGCCCCGTCAACCCCGCCATAAAATATTCGGGCGAATAGCTCAGCTGGGAGAGCGCCAGCCTTACAAGCTGGATGTCACAGGTTCGATCCCTGTTTCGCCCACCATTCATTCAGAAAAAGTTTATCATTGTTGTAGTTGGGGTTGTAGCTCAGTTGGTTAGAGTGCCAGCCTGTCACGCTGGAAGTCGCGGGTTCGAGCCCCGTCAACCCCGCCATAAAGAAAAAAGGCATCAACCAACGCGGTTGATGCCTTTTTTCTTTTCCCCTACCCCACCAGCGAGGTACCCCACATGTTCGAAAGCTGCTATGCGGAACCGATGACAAAAGATTGCGCGCCCCCCTTCACTCTGCCAGAGTGGATAGCCCTGGCACCCTTCGAAGAGTTTTTGGGCATGCAGATCGACGAAGCCGCCAATGGCCGGGCTGTGTTGAGCATGCCGTTCCGGGCCGCCCTCTGTCAAGGTGTGGGGCTGATGCATGGAGGGGCGGTGGTCGCACTGGCGGACACGGCCCTGGCCATTGCCATCAAGACCCTGCTGCCGAAGGGGACCCACTTCGCCACCATCAAGATGGGGCTTGACTTCCACGCGCCGGTGCGCTGGGGCGTCCTTACTGCAAGGGCTTCGGTGCACGAGCAAAAGGAGCGGGACATTGCTGGGGAGGTGGAAGTCATCACCGAGGAGGGGATCAGGGCCGCCACCTTCAGGGCCACATTCCGGATCAAGCGGCAGAAGAGCTGATCCAGAACCGGTTCCCGGTTCACATCTTCAGCCGTTTCATCTTCTCCACCAGCGTTGTCCGGTTGATCCCCAACAGTTGCGATGCCTTGGCCTTAACCCCGCCGGAGAGTTCCAACGCCTGACCAATCAGCTTGCGCTCGATCAGTGCGATGGTTTCGACCATATCCATGCCGCTGGCTGTCAGTTCAAGGGAAAATGCACCCGGCAGCGCCCCCTGTCCGCAGACTCCAGGCGGCAGGTCCTCCAGCCGGATCACCTCGCCTTCAGTCAGTGCCACCAAGCGCTCCACCAGGTTCTCTAGTTCACGCACGTTCCCAGGCCAGGAGTGCTGTTCCAGCGCCTCCAGCGCCTTCCTGCTGATGGTCATCAGCGGCCGCCCCATGAGCCGACAGTACTTCTCCAGAAACGCCCCCACCAGCGCCCGGATGTCCTGCTTGCGCTCGCGCAGCGGCGGGAGGTGCAGGGGAATCACGTTCAGGCGATAGAACAGGTCGTCGCGGAAGAGCCCCTGGCGCACCTGCTGTTCCAGGTCCAGATTGGTGGCCGATATGACCCGCACGTCCAGTTTGATGGAGCTGTTAGAGCCGACCCGCTGCAGTTCCTGCTCCTGGAGCACCCGCAGCAACTTTGTCTGCAGGTGCTGGGGCATGGTGCCGATCTCGTCCAGGAAGATGGTGCCGTGGTTGGCCGCCTCGAACTTTCCGGGTTTGTCCTTGACCGCGCCGGTAAACGAGCCGCGCACATGGCCGAACAGTTCGCTCTCCATCAGCGTTTCCGGGATGGCACTGCAGTTGACGGCGATGAACGCCTTCTGCTTGCGCGGTCCGTTGAAGTGCAGCGCCCTGGCCACCAGTTCCTTGCCTGTCCCGGATTCTCCGGTTATCAGCACCGTGGAGTCGGTCTTGACGATGCGCGCCATGCGCTCGAAGACGATCTTCATTGACGGTGACGAGCCGATGATGTTGCTGAACTCGAAACGTTCCTCCAGCTGCCTGCGCAGATACACATTCTCCGACAACAGCTGCTGCTTCTCCAGTGCCTTCCTGACGACGATCCGCAACTCCTCGAAGTTGACCGGTTTGGTGATGTAGTCGAAGGCCCCCTCTTTCATGGCGCTCACCGCGGTCTCGGCCGAGGCGTAGCCGGTCACCACGATCACCTCCGTGGTTGGGTACTTGCGGCGCGTAACCTGAAGGATTTCGATACCGCTCGCGTCCGGTAGGAACAGGTCCAGTACCATCAGGTGGAAGCTCTCGCGCTCCAGGGCGGCCAGGGCCTCCTCACCGGTGGCGGCGCCCATAACGGTATAGCCGCCGGACCTGAGTAAAAGCTCCAGCGCTTCGCGTCCCGAATCATCGTCGTCAACCACCAGTATGCGTGTTTCATCCGTCATATCGTCGTCCCGTGCAGTGCATTATAAAAGGCATATAATCTCCAATCGCCGCCAAATGCAACCGCAAAATGCACGTCCCCCCTAGCGGACAACGCATCGTCACAACACCCCATTGGGTTCAACTTTTCGTAGTGAAGGCTGGCGCGTAGAGACGCGGATAGTGCGTCTCTACAAGAAACGGAACAGCGGCATGAGTGCAAGGGGGAATGAGCTGCAACTGAAGGGGGGGGCCGCACGGGAAAGGGGGACGCCACGAAGGAAGGGATTCTCGGAGAATGATCGCACCGGACGCCGGGGTTTCATCCTGCGATTACGTTGGTTATCCCCCTGCAGAGGGCGTGCAGCTCGTCATCGGAGATAATAAAGGGCGGCATGGTATAGACAAGCCTGCCAAACGGCCGCAGCCAGACCCCTTGGTCCACAAAGCGCTGCTGAATCCGTTCCATCTGTACCGGTTCTTTCATCTCCACCACACCGATGCCCCCCAGAACGCGGACGTCGGCAACCGCATTGGCCTGTTGCAATGGCAGCAACTGTTCCCGCAACGTCTTCTCGATGAACAGGACCCGCTCCTGCCAGTTGCCGCTCAAGAGGAGCCGGGTGCTGGCAAGGGCGGTGGCGCAGGCCAGGGGATTGGCCATGAACGTCGGGCCGTGCATGAACACGCCGGGCGAACCGTCGGAAATGGTATGGGCCACGTCCCGGGTGCAGATCGTGGCGGCGAAGGAGAGGTAACCACCCGTCAAGGCCTTGCCAACGCAGATGATGTCCGGCGAAATGGCGGCATGCTCGCAGGCAAAGAGCTTCCCGCTGCGGCCGAAGCCGGTAGCTATTTCGTCGGCAATGAGCAGCAGGCCGTATTTCGTGCACAGCTCGCGTACCCGTTTCAGGTAGCCGGGATGATAGAAGCGCATGCCGCCGGCGCCCTGCACGATCGGTTCGAGGATAAAGGCGGCAATGTTTTCGTGGTGCCGGCTCAGGAAAGCCTCCACCGGCTCGATTTCCGTTTCATCGAACGGGCCGTGAAAGCCAGAGCGCGGAGCAGGCAGAAAGTACTGTTGCGCCAGGTTAGTGTTGAAGATGGCATGCATTCCGCTGTCCGGGTCGGATACGGACATGGCGTGCCAGGTGTCGCCGTGATAGCCGTTGCGGACGGTAACAAACGAGTGCTTCGTGGCGCACGAACGGGAATGCCAGTACTGGAGGGCCATTTTCATGGCCACCTCCACGGCTACCGAACCGGAGTCGCTGAAGAAGACATGTTCAAGGCCTGCTGGCACGATAGCGACCAGGAGCTGCGCCAGCTCCACTGCAGGCTGGTGGGTCAGGCCGCCGAACATGACGTGGGACATGCGCCCGATCTGGGCTGTCATGGCGGCGTTGATCACCGGATGGTTGTAGCCGTGAATGGCGGACCACCAGCTGGACATACCGTCGATCAGGCGTCGTCCATCCATCAGTTGGATGAACACCCCCTCGGCCTGATCCACCGCATAGCAGGTAAGAGCCTTTGTGGCCGAGGTATAGGGGTGCCAAATGTGCGCCCGGTCGAAATCGAGAAGTTCCTGTTCGGTCATTTTTTCAGCACCCTCCCCAAAATAGCGTTCCCTGGCAGCCCTTCAGGCAGTCGCCTGCCCCACCCCCAGCTTTCGCAGCATGTCATCGGTTCCCGGCTGTTCGTTCAGCCAGAAGGCCAGCTGTTCCACCGCCTGGAACTGGTCGTGCTCGTCACGATGGGGCCAGACCCCCAGGAGCGGCGCTCCGCACAGGGCCTGGATCTGCCCCGGCCCGCCCTGCTCGGCAAGGTCGGGCTCTTGCGGGAAGTTGTTGATAACCACTCCGGCCACGGACAGGCCCAGCTGTCGCGCACTGTAGCAGGTCAGCAGGGTGTGGTTGACGGTCCCCAGGTTCGGCCGGGCCACCACCACCAGGGGAAGCCCCAGCAGTTTGATCAGGTCCGTGGCCAGCAGCTGATCCGCCAACGGCACCATCAGCCCCCCGGCCCCCTCGACGATCACGAAATCGTGCCGTGCTGCGATGCGGTCATAGCAGGCACGGAGCCGGTCAGCCTCGATGCGCACTCCGTCGATGCGGGCCGCCTCCGACGGCGCCAGCGGCTCACGCAGCAGATAGGGAGCCACGTCTCCGTCGCACTGGCAGGCAGCGGCCCGGCAGAGCAGCAGGGCGTCGTCAGACACCAGGCGCCCCTGTTCCTCACGGCAGCCGCTGGTGGCGGGCTTCATCACTCCCACATCGACCCCCCTCATGCGCAGCAGTCGGGCCAGGGTGGCCGCCACAATGGTCTTGCCCACACCGGTATCGGTCCCGGTTATGAAGATTCCCCTATTCATGAGCACCCTCCCACGCTCATGCCCAGATCAGTCAGCATCCGGTGGTCCTGTTCCGGCTTCCGCCCCTGGGTGGTCAGGTAGTTGCCGGTCATCATGCCGTTGGCGCCGGCCAGGAAGATCCAGGACTGCAGTTCGCGCAGGTTCGTTTCGCGACCGCCGCAGACCGACAGGCTCTTGCCCGGCAGCATGAAGCGGTAGACGGCGATGGTCTTCAGACACTCCAGGGGGGTCAGGAAGTCGGCCTTCTCCAGCCGGGTCCCCTCCACCGGATTGAGGAAGTTCAGCGGCACCGAGTCCACGTCCAGTTCACGCAGGGTTTCGGCCATCTCGATGCGCTGAGCGAAGCTCTCGCCAAGGCCGAAGATGCCGCCGCAGCAGACCCTCACCCCGGCCCGTTTCACCGCCCGAACCGTTTCCACATCCTGCTCGTAGTCGTGGCTGCTGCAGATGGAGGGAAAGAAACTGCGCGAGGTCTCCAGGTTATGGTGATAGGTGACCATGCCCGCATCCTTGAGCAGGCGGGCCGTTTCCTCGTCCAGGATTCCCAGGGAGCAGGAGGGGGCTATGGCTGTCTCCGACCGGATGCGCCGCAGGGAGTTGCAGATGGTTTCCAGCTCCGTTCCCGGCCTGATGCCGGTTCCGCTGGTGACGATGCCGTAGCAGCGGGCGCCATTGCGTTCGGCATCCCTGGCACAGCGGACGATCTGCTCCTCGTCCACCAGGGGGTAGACCTGAGCCTCGGTCTTGTGGGCGGCGGACTGGGCGCAGAAGGCGCAGTTTTCCGCGCAGCGGCCCGACTTTGCGTTGATGATCGAGCAGAGCGAAGCCGCGTTTCCGGTGAAGCGCTGGCGGATGCGCGACGCCTCGGCAAACAGCAGGTGCAGGTCGGCCCCTCGGGCGTCGGCCAGCCTGAGGGCCTCCTCAGCCCCGAGTGTGGCGCCTTCCATTACCCGGTCGGCGCAGGCAAGTATGAATGATCTCATGGTGATGGTTACCCTCCGCGATCAGCGATAGCACAGCGCCCCCCCCATTGTCAACCCGCGACCGACATGTCGTTAACAACCATATCCGTTCCATTCTGAGTTACAAAAAAAGAGACTGCTCCACGGCGGAAGCAGTCTCCTGACAACAAAAAGCGGGGATATCCCGAGAGCGACCCGACCTAGGAGACCTCTTCCCCGTTGTCGGCCTGTTCCTGGCTTTCGTCGCTCTCCTCCCTGGCCCGTTCCAGCTTGCGCTGTTTCTTCTCTTCCTGTTTCTTGAGTTTTTCCAGTTCTTTCTGCCGTTTTTGGAATTGATAATTTGGTTTTGCCAAAGATGACTCCTCGTAAGATGAAATTGTCCTTTAAAAGGGCGCCTACCCTGATGTGTCACTTCGTTCCGGAGTTGCGTCCGGTTGTGGCCCTCGCCAACTCCTGGTACACATCCACCGGCAGCGGGCGACCGCCCCCGAGTTCCAGGACCGTCAGGTGCAGGTGGGTGGGAGAGCGCAATTTTGCCGCATTGTACCCGCTGCGCCCCACAATGGCAAGCTGATCTCCCGGCCTGACGATTTCCCCCAGCCCCACGGACAGTTCGCTGTTGTGGGCGTAGTAGACCAGAAGATCGTTGGCCGGGTCATACACCCAGAGATAGACGCCCCCCCGCAGCCGGCTCCCCTGGCGCCACTCCCGCTCCAGTGCCACCACGATTCCACCGGTGAGCGACAGGACCCTGACCGGTTTCCCGTTGCGGTCATCCCGGCAGTCCCGGTTGCGGTCGTGGATGAATATGTCGAAGGAGGGGTGCCCGCCATGGCGGTTGCCCTGGAAATAGTCGTACCCCGCCGCAACATAGCCTCTGTCACGACCATTGCCGATGGCGCGGGCATCATGGCCGGCCAGGGGGAACACCCAGGCATCCTTCCCATAGTCGACTCCCCCCCTGCGGTTGTACTCGGCCCGCATCTCCGGCAGCAAGCGCTGCAATTCATTCCGGGCAGCCTCCCTGGTGATGTTCCCGTCGCGTATCAGACTGTTCAGGGAATTGAAGCGGAGCACCGCCGAAGAGGGGGAGACAGGCCCGGATGCGGCCGACAGGAGAGCAGGGTCGGTCTGGGCGGCAACCCGGCTGACGGGGAGACCAAGGGAGAGCATGCAGAGCAGAACGACCGGTTCGATACGAAAGAGACGGTTCACGGCATATCCTGTGGGGATGAAATTGGTCGCAATATGCGGCGGAAAAGCATATCATCCCACAAACAACGGCACAACAGAACACGCGCTACCCGGAAGGAATTCATGCAGATTTCCAAGAAGAACATACTCGCCTTTCTCAAGCAGCAGGACGGAGCCATCCACTTCGCCGGAATCCTGCGCCAGTTCGGCGGTCGCCACGTGAAGAACGAACTGAAACACATGCTTGATGACATGGCCAAAGACGGCGAACTGGTCAGATTCAGGGGCAACAGCTATGCCCTGGCAAGCGCGACAACCAGCATCCGCGGAAAGCTCTCCAGCCACCGGGACGGCTACGGCTTCGTCACCCCCCAGGGGGGGGGCGAGGACATCTTCATCCCCCAGCGCCACATGAGGGGCGCCATACATGGCGACACCGTGGAGGTGCGGGCAGAACGGAGCCGCATGGGGGGGGGCAAACTCGAAGGGCGCATCACCAGCGTGGTGGAGCGGGGGGTGAGCCGCGTGGTGGGGCGCTACGAGGAGACCAGGCGCGGCGCCATCGTCATCCCCGAAGAGACCCGCCTCAACCTGGTCATCGCCATCCCGCCCAAGGGACGCGGCCTGGCCCGGGATGGCCAGCAGGTGGTGGTGGAACTCTCCTCCTACCCCGTGGGCGGCCGGCCGGCAGAGGGAAATGTGGTGGAGGTGCTGGGCTGGCCTGACGACCCCGAGGTGGAGGTGCAGTCGGCCATCCGACGCTTCGACCTGCCGCACGTCTTCGCCCCCGACACACTGGCAGAGGCCGAGGCGATCCCCGAAACCGTGCCGGCACAAGAGCTTTCCGGGCGGGTGGATCTGCGTCCACTGGCCACCGTGACCATCGACGGCGAGACGGCCCGCGATTTCGACGACGCCGTCTCCCTGCGGCGCGAGGGGGACAATTTCCGGCTGTGGGTTTCCATCGCCGACGTGTCCCACTATGTCAGGCCGGACAGCCCCCTGGACCGCGACGCCTACCTGCGCGGCACATCGGTCTACTTCCCCGACCGCTGCATCCCCATGCTGCCGGAGCGGCTCTCCAACGGCATCTGCTCCCTCAACCCGGGCGTGGAGCGTCTGACCATGACCGCCGAGATGCTCTTCGACAGGGATGGCAGCATGCTGGAGTCGTCCTTCTACCCCGGCATCATCGCAAGCGCGGCCCGACTAACCTACACCCAGGTGAAGCGGGTCATCGTTGACCAGGACCGGGAGACAGTCGACAGCCTGGGTACGCTGACTCCCATGTTGCTGGAGATGAAGGAACTGGCCCTGATCCTGATGGGGATGCGCCGGAAACGGGGGAGCATCGACTTCGACCTGCCCGAATCGGAGGTCATCATCGGCCTGACCGGCCTGACCGAGGGGATCGTGCGCGCGGAGCGCACCCTGGCCCACCAGCTGATCGAGGAGTTCATGCTGGCGGCCAATGAGGCGGTGGCTCTGTTCATTGCGGAAAAGGGCATCCCCCTGCTCTACCGCATCCACGAGAACCCGGACCCGGCCAAGCTGATCAACTTCCAGGAGTTCGCCTTCGGCTTCGGCTACGAGTTCCCCCTGAAGGAGGAGCGGGTCAATCCGGCCGACCTGCAGCGCCTGCTGGAGAGTGCAGCGGGGCGTCCCGAGGAGCGAATGATCAACTACGCCCTCTTGCGCTGCATGAAGCAGGCCCGCTATGCGGCCGAGAACCTGCACCATTTCGGACTGGCCTCCCGCTGCTACTGCCACTTCACCTCCCCCATCCGCCGCTACCCCGACCTGGTGGTGCACCGCATACTGAAAGCGCTCCTGGCCCTGGCCGGAAGCAGGGGAAGCAGACAGGCCGAGAAGCTGCTCTCCCTGGCGACCCACAATCTGTCCGAGGTCGGCGAGCACACCAGCAAGCGCGAACGGGTGGCCATGGAGGCGGAACGGGACATCGTGGAACTGAAGAAGGCGCAGTTCATGCAACAGCACCTGGGTGAGGAGTTCGACGGCTTCATCACCGGCGTGACCGGCTTCGGCTTTTTCGTGGAACTGGAGGAACTGTTCGTGGAGGGGCTGGTGCACGTCTCCACCCTGGACGACGACCTCTACACCTTCGTGGAGAACCGCCATTCCCTGGTCGGACGCAATCGGGGACGGGTGCTGCGCATCGGGGACAGGGCGCGGGTGCGGGTGGCATCGGTCTCCCCGGCAACCAGGAGGATCGAGTTCGTGCTCGTGAGGCACGCATCATCCACGCCCCAGACGCCACCCACGACCGAAGGGGACGGGGAATTCCCGCGCATCCCCATCAGGGGCAAGCGCCTGCCGATGCAGGAGCGCGGGAGGAGCGCCGAGGGAACGCAACCATCCCCAACGGCCAGCAGGCGGGAGGGGCACAGGGGGGCGAAAAAAGGGGCCGTCCGCACAGGGGGCAGGAAGCGGCACTGAGGTCAGCCAGCCGGTACAGGGGGAGCAGCGCCTTCCCGCCCCTGGCCATCCAGCACATCCCGCAGCTTCCTGGCCAGGGAGCGGGGCGAGATCGGCTTCTGGACAAAGGCGCACTGTCCCTGGCTCACCCCCTGGCGAATGATGATGTCATCGGTATAGCCGGACATGAAGACAACCCGCGCCGCGGGGTGTCTTTCAAGAAACAGCCCGGCCAGCTTCCTCCCCCCCATTCCCGGCATGACAACGTCCGTCAATAACAGATCAATCCGTTTTCCGCTCCGCTCCGCCAACGACAGGGCCTCGTCGCCGGAATGGGCCGCCAGAACGGCATAGCCCAGCGGCTCCAGCAAGGAGGCGATCAGGGTGAGGATCGAGGCATCGTCCTCCACGACCAGGATCGTCTCGCTGCCGCCGGCTACGGCTTCCTCCACCTCCGGCCCAACCTCGGCGATACTCTCCCGGCAGACCGGAAAATACACCTTGAACTCGCTCCCCCTGCCCGGCTCGCTGTAGACATAGATGTGTCCCGCCATCTGCCTGACAATACCGTAGACCGTTGACAATCCCAGTCCCGTCCCCTCCCCCACCTGCTTGGTGGTGAAGAAGGGCTCGAAGATACGCGCCCGCACCTCAGGGCTCATGCCCATACCGGTATCCCTCACCGAGAGCATCACATAGGGACCGGGAGCGAGGTCCAGGTGGCTGCAGGTATAGGAGCTGTCCAGCTCCACATCCTCGGCCCGGATGGTCACCGTTCCGCCCTGGGGCATGGCGTCCCGGGCGTTGACCACCAGGTTCATGATGATCTGCTCGACCTGGGCCGGGTCAACGAGTATATTCCGGACCGGCGATTCGGTCTGCAGCCCGAGGACGACGTCCTCCCCGATCACCCGCGCCAGGATCTTGGCCATGTTGTCGATGAGCGACCTGATATCAACCACCTGCGGCTCCAGCGCACTCTTGCGGCTGAAGATCAACAGCTGCCGGACAAGGGATGCCGCCTTCATGCCCGAGTCGTGGATAATATCCAGGCATTCCGCCAGCTTCTCGTCATGGGCGGCCCTCAGGCGGGCAATCTCGCTGTAGCCCAGTATGGCGGTCAGTATGTTGTTGAAGTCATGGGCCACGCCACCCGCCAGCCGGCCGACGGACTCCATCTTCTGGGCCTGGAGAAACTGGAACTGGAGCAACTCCTTCTCCTGCTCCATCTTTTTTCTGGCCGTCACATCCCGGATGACATGCACGACCCCACCCGCCCCCCGCGGATGGTCGGAGCGGGCAAGCGACCTGATCTCGTAGCAGTTGCCGGAAAGCGGGTCGACGAGTTCACGGACACAGCCCTGATCGCCCATTTCCTCCCCGGAGCCGGACAGGGGAGCTTGAGCAAGCTGTTCCAGCAGACGTGCCCCCTGCATGCTCCGGGCGGCCTGGTTCATCCTGACCACCGCCCCCCCGGCATCCTCCAGCAGGATGCCGTCGGTAATGGTATTGAATGAGGCCTCCCAGTCATCCTGGGCCTCGCGCAGCTCGTGTGCGCTCCGTTCCAGCCTGTTCACCTGGGCGCAGACCAGCAGAACCAGCAGCATAAGCGAGGGCAGGATCGGGCTGAACCAGAAATCCAGCCAGGCAAAGAGCGCAAGGGACGCGAGCCAGACAGCGGCCAGGCCCAGGCCGCAGCAGAACAGCATGCGCCGTGCGCCCAGCCGCGAAAAGAGGAAGAAGCCGGCAAGGGCAACGCAGAGTGACAGCGCCAGCCTGGCCGGTTCCGCTGTTGCCACCATAGCGTTGTCGTTGAGGAGATTGTGCAGGATGGTGGCGTGGGCCTCCACGCCGCTCATTGCGGTGCGCAGCTGGGTGAAGGGGGTCAGCACGCCCCCCTCCAGTCCGGCGGCGGTGACCCCAACCAGGACGATCCGGTTGGTGAAGTAGGCAGGCGGGTAGCGGCCGTCCAGTATGTCGATCATGGAGAGCCGGGGGAAGGTGCCCGGAGGGCCGCAGTAGTTGATCCGCCGGCCGTCCTGCTGGAGCAGGTCTGGCCTGGTCCAACGCTCCGCTGCGGCAACCGGTGGATCCTGGCGCCTGAGCCTCTCGCCGCCCAGCAGGTCATGGATGGCCGAGGCAAAGGAGGGCATCGCCCGGCCGCCACTGAGGAGCGTATGGAAGACACTCCTGACGACCCCATCCACATCCTGTTCCAGATAGACATGCCCGACACGGTCGGAGTCCACCCCCCCGGAGGGGAGAATCGTCTGGAAGGGGTGTTCCACCGAGACCGGGAGTACGACGCGGCCATGGCGGGCGATGGATTCTGCAAGCAGCGGGTCATCGCCGGTCGGCTCGGCCATCAGGATATCCAGCCCCACCACGGCCGACGGGCCGACGGCATCCAGGAGCCTGGCATAGTGGCCACGCCGCAGCGGCCACCTGCCAAGCCGGTTCAGGGTCTGCTCGTCGATGGCGACGACCAGGATGCGCCGGTCAGGCTCCACGGTGCCCCGCAGGCGGAAGAACAGGTCATAGCAGTAGTGGTTCATCCCTTCGGTGAACCCCAGCTGGTCCGCCGCCAGAACCAGGAAAAAGCCGACCGCAAGTATCAGGAGGTATCTATGGTTGGAGGACTTGAGAAAGCGCACGCCACTCCTCTCGTGTGGGATCACCGGAAGGGGGGAGGCGCTACAGGACCAGCAGCAGGATCAGTCCTGCCGCGCCCAGCGCCCCTCCTGCCGCGAACGGCCACCAGCTCTTGACTTCGAAACTCTGGGGCGGAGAGAACGGCCCCTCGTTCCCCTGGGGATCGATACTGCTGGTGCGCACATAGTAGACGCCCCCCCGTTGGGGAGCGTCCAGGCTCAGCTCCGGCTCAGCCAAGCGCTGGTCCACAAGAGGAGAGTCGAAGCGTTCGTTGTCGGCAAGCTGCACGTGGTAGCTGACCCCCTCCCCCTGGCTTGGCCAGCGCAGGTGGAGTTTTTTTCCCTGTTGGTCCGGTTTTTCCAGGGGGGGAGCGGGGGGCGGGGGGAGCAGGGTAAAGGAAAGCGGATCAGACCAGTTTCCGGCAAAGCCATCAACGGCCACGGAACGGATACGGAAACATTGTTTGCCCAGGTCGCTGAATTCGCGTTGGACGGAGGTATCGACCACATCCACCAGGCTGACCGACGAGGGGGCAAATGAGCAGTCCGGCGAAATCTGCAGCTGGTAGGAAGCGGCATCACCAACCTTGAGCCAGCGAAAGGAGACCCTGCCCCCCGTGAAGGTCGATCCGTCACGCGGTTCCTGGATAAAGGGGGAAAGCGGATTGGCGCGCAGGGTAACCGCCACCGGAGCGGAAAAGGCGCCCTCCAGGCCGTAGGCATCGATACTCAGCGCCTGGCAGTAATAAACGCCATACTCAACCCCGGAAAGTTCCGGGCTTTCCCCGGCCCTGAACAGCAGTTCGCGGACCAGATCCCGCCCCTCCCGGTCGCGCGACAGCAGCAGACGGTGGGAAACAGCGCCGTCAACCGGCTGAAAGGAAAGCCTGAACGGCGTGCCGCGGTAGAGGTGCGGCGCTTCGGTCAGACGGGGTGGGGGCAGCAGTTTGCGCGGCTGGAGGGGGGGCTCCCCCTTCCTGACCAAGGTTCCCTCCCCTTCCCTGACCATGACCGTGCGGCGCAGGGCATCGACCTGCACGACCCCCTGCAGGACTTCCGCGGTGGTTGCCTTCCGGGCATCGGCGGCAACGCGAAAATCCGTGCCCCGAGCCACGGCCATGGCCGAAGGGGTCCTGATCTCCATGCGCGAGTCCCGCCCCGTGGCATTGCGCACCTTGACCAGGATCCTTCCCGCGGAGATGAACAGCCTGCGGAAGAGGTGATTGCCGGCTTTCAGCTGGGACGCGCTCAGATCCAGGGTGCTGTCAGGGTGTTGGTACAGGGAACTGCCATCGTCGAAGACGATCTCCACTGCCCCCTCGCCACCGGTCCTGATCAGGCTCCCCTGCCGAACAGGATCGCCGCTTCTGAGAGCTCTCCACTCTTTCCGGCGCGCCTCCCTGATCATGACCTCCGACCTGGCGAACGCCACCCACCCGTCAAGGGGCACCCCCTTAAGCAGTTCCACGGGTATGACCAGACGCTGTCCCGGCCTGATCAGATCGTTGTTCCCGAGCCGGTTGAGTCGGCCGATTTCAGGCCATCGCGCTGGCTGCCGCAGGTATGTTCGGCAGATGGAAATCAGGGTGTCGCGCTTCACCACGGTCAGCTCGACCGTGGCAGAGCTGTCCCGTGCCTGGCCTGTCCCGGGGAGCAGACAGGCCAGCAGCGCAATAACGGCCATGATACGGAACATGGCTGCCTTTACGCTTCTCCCGGCCTCTGTGTATGAATCCACATATTGCACGTCACACATAATACATTTTTAAAACAACTTTACAACAGCTAACAGCGGCGACGGGAGCACGCAGATTCCAGTTGACAGGCGCGCAAAAAAAAACTAAAAAAGATCCAAACAGTCTTTTAGGGGTTGCATTGCCATGATGGAACTAACCCGCAAGGGAGAATACGCAATACGAGGTATCGTTTACCTGGCTTCACGCCCCGGCGACCAGGTTTGCCTGCTGAGCGAGATCGCGGCGGCGGTTGACGTACCCCAGACATTTTTGGCCAAGATATTCCAGCAGTTCAGCAAGATCGGCCTGGTACGGTCCTATCGCGGAACCGGTGGTGGTTTCATGCTCGGCCGCGCCCCGGAAAAGATCACCCTGCTGGAGGTGGTGGAGGCCGTGGAGGGACCCGTCGTTCCCAACCGCTGCGTCATCGGCGCCGGCGAATGCGACCGCTCCGTAGCCTGCCGCGTTCACCCGGTCTGGATCGAAGTACAACATGAGGTGCGCGCCATCCTGGCCAGGGTAACCCTCAAGGAACTGGCCGGCATGTAGAAACGCCGGCGGCCGCAGGAAAAATTTTTTCAGCACTTCAAGATAATTAAGGTCTTTTTTAACCCGCTAGCAACAAAAAAACGGGCAATCCGGTACCAGACTGCTACAATCAATCCCAGCATAGATTGTTGTGTCATTTATTATCGCAGAGGAGGAAGCATGGACGCATTACTGCTCAGTCGACTACAATTCGCCGTAACCTGCATGTTCCATTTCATTTTCGTACCGCTGACCCTGGGACTCTCCATCATGGTGGCCTGGATGGAGACCCGTTACTGCATGACCGGTGACGAAACCTGGCTGCGCATGACCAGGTTCTGGGGCAAGCTGTTTCTGATCAACTTCGCCCTGGGAGTGGTAACCGGCATAACCATGGAGTTTCAGTTCGGCATGAACTGGGCCGAGTACTCCCGCTACGTGGGCGACATCTTCGGCGCCCCCCTGGCCATCGAGGCCACCGTGGCCTTCTTCCTGGAGTCGGTCTTCATCGGCCTCTGGATCTTCGGCTGGGACAAGGTTTCCAAAAAGGTGCACCTGCTCTCCATCTGGCTGGTGGCAATCGCAACCAACCTCTCCGGCTTGGTGATCCTGCTGGCCAATGCTTGGATGCAGAACCCGGTGGGCTACGTGCTGCGCAACAACCGGGCGGAAATGACCGACTTCATCGCCGTGCTCACCAACCCCTATGGCCTGATCAAATTCGGGCACCAGATCACCGCCGCCTACACCCTGGCGGCCTTCTTCGTCATGGGCATTTCGGCCTGGCACCTGCTGCGCAACAACGAACTGGACTTTTTCAAGCGCTCTTTCCGTCAGGCTGCGTTGTTCGGCCTGGCGGGATGCCTGCTGGCCGCCATGGTGGGCGACCTCTCTTCGGTGGAGGTGGCCAAGGTCCAGCCGGCCAAGTTCGCCGCCATGGAGTCGGTCTGGGAGACAAAAAAAGGGGCTGACCTGAACCTGCTGCAGGTTCCGGACGAGAAGAACGAGCGCAACTCACTGGAGGCATTTTCCATCCCCAACATGATCAGCCTGCTGGCATTCCGCGACGCCAACGCCGAAGTCACCGGCCTGAAGAGCTTCCCGCGCGAACTGCGGCCGCCGGTGCTGCCGGTGTTCCTCAGTTTCCGCGTCATGGTCGGCCTGGGGGTCTACTTCATCCTGGCCAGCCTGATCGCGGTGATCATCTCCTTCAAGGGGCATCCCGAGCGGCACCGTCTGTTCCTGACCCTGCTGGTGTTCTCGCTGCCGCTCCCCTATATCGCCAACCAGTTGGGCTGGCTGGTTGCTGAAATGGGGCGTCAGCCCTGGATCGTCTACGGTGTCCTGAAAACCGCCGACGCCGTATCCACGAGCGTCTCCGCCACCCAGGTGGCCATTTCCCTGGCGGGCTTCACCCTCCTCTACGGTGGATTAGGGGTTATCGACATCTATCTGCTGGCAAAATACGCACGCAAGGGTCCCGACAGCGACGGTTCCGGCATCATCAATCTGGCAGGGAGGGCATAGACCATGGAAACACATGCATTTCAGATCATCTGGTTTGTTCTCTGGGGCGTGCTCTGGAGCTTCTACTTCATGACCGACGGCTTTGTCCTGGGAACCGGGTTCATGTCCGGCTTCCTGGCAAAGAGCGATACGGAACGAAGGGTGCTGATCAATACGGTCGGCCCGATATGGGACGGTAACGAGGTCTGGCTGGTCACCGCCGGCGGCGCGACCTTCGCCGCCTTTCCCACCACCTATGCCCTGATGTTCAGCAATCTCTACACGGCGCTGCTGCTGTTGCTCTTCGCCCTGATCGTGCGGGGGGTTGCCTTCGAATTCCGCGGCAAGATCGACAGTCCCGCCTGGAAGAAGGGCTGGGACAGAGCAATCACCATCGCCAGCTTCCTGCCCAGCCTGCTCTTCGGCGTGGCCTTCGGCAACATCTTCAAGGGCATTCCCATGCGCAACGACTTCAGCGCCAGCATTTTTGCCTACGATGGTTCCCTGCTGACCCTGCTCAACCCCTACGGCCTGCTGACCGGCATCCTGTTCGTCATGCTCTTCGCGGTCCACGGTTCCCTGTACGCAGCCATCAAGACCACCGGAGATCTTTCCCAACGGGCGGCCGCCATGGCCAACAGGCTCTGGTTTCCGCTGCTGGCAGTGGCGGTGATATTCCTGGGTGCAACCTATCCGGCCACACGGCTGTACGACAACTACCTGAAGAGCCCGCTGCTGCTGATCATCCCGCTCATCGCCGTATCATCGCTGCTTCTGGTCAAACGCTACGCCTCCCGTGACAGGCTGCACATGGCCTTTCTCTTCTCCTGCCTGACCATCGTCTTCGTCTGCTACACGGGAATTGCCGGACTCTTCCCCAACCTGATCCCCTCCAGCATCGACCCGGCCTCCAACCTGACCATCTACAATTCCTCCTCCAGCCTGCTGACCCTGAAGATCATGACCGCCGTTGCGCTGATCTTCGTCCCAATCGTGGTTGCCTACAAGGCCTGGGTCTACCGCATATTCCGGGCACGGGTCACCAGCGAGGATGTCCTGGAGAGTTCCGAGGCCTATTGAGCCCCACCCGGCCCGAGCAAAACGGGCGGTTTTACAGCCGAAAAACCGCCCCGATTTGACATCCACTCCCGGATGCTGTATAAGGCAACAACTCAAACCCCAACTCAAAGTCTCGGTCCACCGGGACTTTGGCGTTTTGCGGGCATCAATCACGAAAGGAGTATCCAGCCGGGAGTCTTCTCCTGCTTACCAGGCGCTCGCGCCCTTCCGGCAAAGCCGACACAACCACCCTTATCCAATTATGAGAAAATTTATCATCCATGCGCTCTGCCTGCTGTCTCTGGCAGGCTGCGAAAATGCGACCATCAGGAAAGCCGAGAATCCTCCCGCGGCCACCGTTTCCACCGAATCCCCGCTGGACCGCGAGATCAAGAGACTCCTGGAGAAAGGCGTCTCCATGAGCGAACGAAAACGACAACTCTCGGCCATCGAAACCACGTTCCAACGCCACACCACCCCCGAACGGGCCCGCCGACTGGCGGCGCTCTGTTTCACCAAGACCCTGGGCACACCATTTCTCCCCTTCGATCTCGCTGAAATTGCCGTTGCTGAAACCGGCGGCCACCAACTCTCGTCGACCGCGGTATCATCCCGGGGCGCCTTGGGAGTCTGGCAGCTCATGCCCCAGCGCGCCAGGAGCCACGGCTATGTCCCCGCGGACATGGGGAACGACGAAAAATGCGCCGAGGCGGCAGTGCGGGAACTGAACAGCAAACTGCGCATGGCCCAGGGCAACCTGGAGCGGGCCAAGCGACTCTATTGCGGACAGGGTCCCCAGGCTGACTACTACCTGCTCAAGGTCAAGAAGATCCGCCGGGAGATGGTGGCTGTGCTGGAACAGCAGACCGAGCGCCTGGCCATGGGCGAACCGGGGACGCGGACGCAATGACCGGACGCCTGCTCCGTTTCCTACTGTTCCCCCTGCTCCTGCTGTGCGGCTGCTCACTCTTGCTGAAGGAGCCTGATGTTTCCCTGACCCGCACCAGCATTATTGGCATGGATACGGCCGGAGCCGACATCGAATGCGCTCTGGCCATATCCAACCCCAATTCCTACGACCTGACCCTGCAGGGATACAGCTACGACCTGCGGGTCATGTCCCTGCCGCTGGCTGCCGGCCGGCTCCATCAACCGCTCACCCTGCCGGCAGGGGCAAAGACCGACATGCGCCTGCCGATCCGCGTCAAGTATGTGGACCTGTTTGAAATCATCAAACGGCGCCCCGATTTGGACCGCATACCCTACCGGATCCAGGCCAGCCTGCTGGTAACCACCCCCTTGGGAAAGATGGACATCCCGGTGGACATGAGCAAAACCTTCAGCGTTCCGGAAAAATACCGGCCAAACCATTACTTGAATCAGCTGATGGGCATCGTCTCCCTTCCCCGCTAGACGGGGCTTTTTGCTTGATAACGGAGCGCCCGCTCTGTAAGATACACTCCCTGCTTCAGGATGTGCCAATCCCTCATTCCACAAGGAATCTCGCCCGGTGAAGTGGACCTCGTCTTCCGACAGCGTACGCGCATACTCCCTGCGAACAGAGATGACTCTGCTCTTCCTGACGGCAGCAACAGCCATCCTGATCCTGGCCGCCATCTGCCTGATGTCGCTCCCCCAGGTGGATGGTGCGTTTCTGCCCTCCCTGGTCGCCAAAGGGATCAGGGGGGGGGAATCATCCAGCCTGCTGGTGATCATGACGGCAGCAACCGGCATCGGCCTGGTGGCCTGGCTGTCGTTCAGCATAACCCGCTCCCATACCCGCTCGCTGGCTTCCTGTACCCGCCTGGCGCGGGCATTGTGCGACGGCAGGTTCGATGAGCCTCCGGCGACAGCCGCCAACACGGAAACGGCCTTTCTCGCCGCTTCCCTGAACACCATGGCCGCGCGCCTCCAGCGCCAACGGTCCGCAATCGATGCCATCTGCGGGGCGTTGACCTCCCTTGACGACGTACTCAAGACGGACAGCGCACGAATGGAGCGTTCCCTTCGACGCCAGGAATCGGACATGCGCCACCTGGCTCCCGAGATAGCGCGCATGGAGCAGAGCCTGAAGGACATTTCCCGCGGCACGGAGAGCCTGCTGCCGACAGCATCGTCAAACAGCGACAGCACCCGTGCCATGGTTAGCGCCAGCGAACGGATTTCCGCCATCAACGACAACCTGGGGACTTCTCTGGACGAGATCGGGTCGGCCATGGACAGAATGGATGCTGCTGCCAGAACCTCCGCACTCGCCATTTCGGACATGCTGGCCCTTTACGGAACAGGCGCCTCGTCCTGCAACCGCATGGAGGCCGCCATCAGGCAGGCCGAGAAGGGCGGCCAGGAGACCCGGGCCATAGCGGAGGGGATTACCCGTGACGCTGATACCGGCAGACGCGTGGCCCAAGAGGCCATCGACGCCATGCGAGCCATCAGGGGCGCCTCGGCAACCACGGCAGAGGCGGTAACGAGTCTGTCCCGGCGGGCAGAGGACACGGACGCCATCCTCTCGGTAATCGAGGAACTGGCCGAACAGACCGACCTTCTGGCACTGAACGCCACCATCATCGCTGCCCAGGCCGGCGACATGGGGAGAGATTTCAGCGTCGTTGCCGACGAGATCAGGGACCTGTCGGAACGGACCGGCAGTTCAACCCGCGAAATAGCCGCCATCATCCACGGCATACGGGACGAGGGCCGTCGTGCGGTGGATGCCATAAGCCAGGTGGAAGAGCGCATCGCAACGGGCGAGCAGCTCGCCAGACACACCAGCATGGCGCTGGAAATGATCGTCAACGGCGTGCAGCAGGCAGTCCTGCAGATGGGCGGCATCACCCGCAACGACAGGGAGCAGGCCCGAACCAGCCAGGAGATCATGGATGCCCTGCGGCGCACCGGCGAACTGGCGCAACGAATTGCCCGCGCCTCCAGCGACCAGCGCCAACTGACGGAACTATCCATCGCCACGCTGGAGCGTATGGGAGGACTGACCAGCCAGATACACTCCCTGGCCCGCGAGCAGCGCCACGGCGGCGCCCTGGCGCTCCAGGCGGCGGGCAGTCTGACCAACGGCATACGGCAACTGCGCGATACCGCTGCAGCAGCACCCTCGGGCAGCCCACCGCCCACCGCCACCCTGGCAGGACTCCAGACGACAGCCAGCGCATCGGGCGACGGCATCAGGGCCCTGGATGGCTCCCTGACCGTCCTGGGGGAACAGATCAGGCTACTGAGAAACCAACTGTCGGACTTCAGTACATAACCTAACTCCACACGCAACGGACACCACAATGAACAGACTCACCCACTGCTTCAACGAACTCAAGCAGCGCAACACAAAGGCGCTGGTCACCTTCATCACCGCCGGCGACCCTGATCTGGCCACTACGCAAACCATGATCCCGCTCCTGCAGCAGGCCGGGGCGGACATCATCGAACTGGGCATGCCCTTTTCCGATCCCATGGCCGACGGCCCCACCATCCAGCTCTCATCGGAGCGCGCCCTGGCGGCAGGCACGACCCTGGAAGGGATCCTGGCCATGGTTCGCGCGGTGCGCCACAGCTGCCAGATACCCATCGTGCTGATGGGCTACCTGAACCCGCTCCACGCCTACGGCTACGAACGTTTTGCCAACGATGCCGCCGAGGCCGGCGTTGACGGTGTCCTGGTGGTGGACATGCCCCCCGAAGAAGCGGAGCCGTTCCTGAACCATGCCAACGCCCGCGACCTGAAGGTGGTCTTCCTGCTGACCCCCACATCCACCGACAGCCGCATCGCCACCGTGGGCCGACTGGGGCGCGGCTTCGTCTACTACGTGACCGTCACCGGTGTTACCGGGGCACGACAGCAGGTATCAACCACCCTGGGCGGCGAGCTTGCCAAGGTGCGCGCCAGGATCAGCGCCCCCATCGTGGCCGGCTTCGGCATTTCCACCCCCCAGCAGGCGGCAGACGTTGCCGTCATGGCCGACGGGGTCGTGGTGGGAAGTGCCCTGGTCAAGCTATTCCAACTCCACAGCGGAGAAGAGCTTTGCCAGGAAGTCACGCGCTTTGTCGCCTCGCTCAGGCAGGCCATCCCAGGCGGGACCGCCTGATTCCCGTCTCCCCCCGGGAAGCATGACAAAAAAATCGACGCAGATGTCGACGGCGGCACGCCGGGGAACCGGCGGCACAGGCAACGAGAGAAAACACGCTGATGGGAACGGGTATGAGGCTTCTTGACAGACAGAGGCTTATCTGTTACCACGTCCTTTTATTTTTGAACATTTTTCGCAGACCACTACGAGAATCGAGGATTTGATCATGAGCTGGTTCCACAGGGAAAGAGCAGGCATCAACAGGACACAGGTCAAAAAGAGCAGAGTACCCCAGGGGATGTGGGTCAAGTGCCCCGGCTGTTCCGCCACCCTGCTCGCCAAGGATCTGGATGCCAACCTGAATGTCTGTCCCACGTGCGGTCACCACCACCGCATCGGCGTGCGCCGCCGCCTGGAGTCCCTGTTGGATGGAGCCACCTGGCAGGAGCTGGACAGCGGTATGACATCGGTTGACTTCCTCCAGTTCAAGGACTCCAAGAGTTACCAGGAGCGCATCGACAGCGCCCTCGCCAAGGGAGGCTCTCGGGACGCCGTGGTCTGCGTGGAGGGGAGCATCGAAGGGACCGCCGTGCAGGTCGCCGTGTTCGACTTCTCATTCATGGGGGGCAGCATGGGGAGCGTGGTGGGTGAAAAGATCACCCGCGCCATCGAACGAGGCGTGCAGAAGCGCCAGCCGGTGATCATCGTCTCCGCCTCGGGCGGTGCCCGCATGCAGGAGAGCATCCTCTCCCTGATGCAGATGGCCAAAACCTCGGCGGCGCTGGCAAAGCTGAAGGATGCCGGCCTCCCGTTCATCTCCATCCTGACCGATCCCACCACCGGCGGCGTCACCGCCAGTTTCGCCATGCTGGGAGACATCAACATCGCCGAACCGAAGGCGCTGATCGGCTTCGCCGGGCCGCGGGTCATCGAGCAGACCCTGCGCCAGAAGCTGCCCGACGGCTTCCAGCGCGCCGAATACCTGCTGGAGCACGGCATGGTGGACGTTATCGTCCCCCGCACGGAGATGCGCGCCAAACTGGCGTCGATCCTCGGCATACTGTACCGCCCCGCTGCCTGAGATGCCCCTGGCCGAAACCCTGGAGAGGCTCTACGCCCGCCGCAGGTTCGGCATCAAACCCGGCATCCAGAGGGTCCGCACCCTGCTGGACCGGCTGGGCAACCCCGAGCAGGCTTTTCGCAGCATCCACGTCGTCGGCACCAACGGCAAGGGCTCCACGGCCGCTTTTCTTTCGTCCATCCTGACAGCGGCCGGCCACAGCAGCGCCCTTTTTACCTCGCCCCACCTGATCCATTTCAGGGAGCGTTTCCGCATCAATGGCCGGGAACCGGGGGATGAACTGCTGGTCGCGCATCTGGAGCGGGTGCTCTCCAGGGCGCCCGACGACGCCACCTTTTTCGAGATCGTCACCGCCCTGGCGGCCCTGCTGTTCGCCGAAGAGCGGATCGAACTGGCCGTTATGGAGGCAGGCATGGGAGGCGGCTCCGATGCCACGGCAGCCCTGGCCGGCATCATGACGCTCATGACCCCCATCTCCCTGGACCACTGCGACTACCTGGGTGACAGCCTGGAGAGGATCGCCGCCGAGAAGAGTGCCATCACCGAACCGGGCACGCCGGTGATCGTTTCCCGCCAGACAACAACGGTTACCGACACCATCCGCTCATTCTGCAGGTGCGGCCAGTCCCCCCTCTTCCAGTGGGGAACGGACTTCAGCGCCAGCTGGAGCGGGGCCGGACGTTTGGACTACCGCGGCATGGGCGGCATTCAGCAGGGGCTTGCCCCCGGCATCCCGGGGCGCTACCAGGCGGAGAACGCCTCCCTGGCCCTGGCCGCCGCCGAGACCCTGGACAGGATGGGCATAGCGGTGACGGCTTGTGCCATGGCCTCCGGCCTGGCACAGGCGACCTGGCCGGGACGCATGGAGCTGATCCCCGGCCCTCCCCGGCTGCTGCTGGACGGGGCCCACAATCAGGCCGGCGCCCTGGCCCTGGCCGAGGCACTGGGAGACTATTGCTACGGCCGACTGCTGCTGGTGGCGGGGGTCATGGCCGACAAGGATGTACATGCCATCATGGCCCCCCTGGCGCCGCTGCTCACCAGGGGCTACTGCGTCACCCCGTCCATGGAGCGCGCCCTGGACGATACGGAACTGGCACGGCTCCTGGCGGGACTGGGCGTGGAGGCACTGGCCTCCGGCGGCGTGGCCGACGGAATCGCGGCGGCACGGAACGAGGCCCGAAGCGACGACCTGATCCTGGTATGCGGCTCCCTGTTCACCGTGGGTGAAGCCAAGGCCGCATTGACGGGACACAGATTTGAAGGAATCCGGGGATAGGATCGCCCAACTCATGAAAATCAAACGCTTACTGATACTGCTCGCCTGCCTGCTGCTTCACGCGGGAACCTGCCACGCCGAAGATGACATAACCATCAAGGCAGACTCCATGACCCACAACCAGGCCGATGACAGCGTCTCGGCCGACGGCAACGTCAGGATGGAATGGGGCGGCATGACCATGACCGCCCGCCGCGCCACCTACAACCGCGAGACCAGGATACTCACCGCCTACGAGGATGTGGTCATCACCAAGGGCGAGGACACCCTGCGGGGCGACAAGGCGACCTGGGATATGGCCAGCGGGCGGGGCGAACTGAACCACGCTGTCGCCGGCGTGGCCGACTCCAACATGACGCTCACTGGCGACAGAATCGTCCGCAACGACGACGGCACTCTCACCCTCAGTAACACCGAGATGACCACCTGCGAACTCCCCGACCCCAGCTGGAAGTTTTCCGCCGAACACCTGGAGGTGAATCCGAAGGGGTATGCCATCGGCAGGAACCTGGTCTTCTACATCAGGGACACCCCGGTCATGTACGTCCCCTGGATGGCCTTTCCCGCCTCGGGGGAGAAGAAGTCAGGCCTGCTCTTCCCCCGCGTCGGTTATTCCTCGAAGCGCGGGGCGCAACTGGACATCCCCCTCTACTGGGTCATCTCCCCCAGCCAGGACGCCACCTTCGACCTGGATATGATGAGCAAACGGGGAGTCGGCCTGGGCGTGGATTACCGCTACCTGCGCAAGCGCGGCAGCGAGGGCACCATGTACGGCTACCTGATCTACGACATCAAGGATAGTCGCTGGCGCGGCCAGATAGCCCAGACGCACCGCGAGATCTTCTCGCCGGACATGAACCTGCGCACCTCCATCAACCTGACCACCGACCGCGATTTCCTGGATGATTTCGGCGTCAAGAGCGGCGACTACAACCGCCAGTACAACGCCACCATCGTCAATGCCCTCAAGACCTGGCAGAATTACGCCCTGAACGCCACCCTGCGCTACAGCGAGGACATGTACGCGGAGAACAACCGCGACACCCTGCAGACCCTCCCCTCCATCGGCCTGTCAGCGGTACGCCAGCAGATCTTCAACACCCCGCTCTACTTCGACCTGGACGCGACGGCAACGAACTTCTACCGCGACAACGGCGTCAGCGGTGAGCGCCTGCACGCATTTCCCCGCCTGAGCATGGTTACCGGGCTGCCCGGCTACCTGAACGCCACCGTCTACGCCGGCCTGCACCTGCGCGGCTACAACGGCACGGACATCCCCAGTGACAGTGACGTCAAGGACACCACCGGCAACCTGATGCCCGAGGTCGGAGCAACCATCTCCAGTTCCTTCAGCAGGGTCTACGAACTGGACGGTGAGAGCCTGAAGAAGCTGCGCCACGAACTGACCCCGGAAGTGTCCTACCGCTACGCGCCCCAGCGGGACCAGTCGCGGCTCCCCTTCTACGACTACGAGGATCGGCTCCTGCACCAGAACGTGATCTACTACGGGGTGACCAGCTACCTGACCGGGAAGTTCCAGAACGGGGAGAGCAGCGAGTATCGCGACATTTCCCGCATCAAACTGATGCAGGGGTACAGCTTCGACGGCAGCCGCCGGGACGAACTGTCCATGGTGGATAACAGCCACGACGCATCAGACCTGATCCTGGAGAGCGAAACCTGGCTGCACCCACAGGCTAAACTGACCTTCGACGCACGGTACGACCTCCATCACAACTACCTCTCCAGCGCCCAACCCGGCCTGGAATACGACAGCAAGCGGGGCAGCAGCGCCGCTATCAGCTACCGCATGACCCGCAACAGCGAAAACAGCGCCAACGAGGTTGAATACCTGGAGGCCAGGCTGGCCACAAAACGCTTCAAACCGTGGAACTTCGGCTACACCACCCGCTACTCCTTCGACAAATCCGGGTTCCTGGAATCGGTTTACAGCGTGGAGTACCAGCACCAGTGCTGGAGCGTGGAACTGGCCGTTCACCACCGCTCCGGCAATCCGTCCTTCACCATCGGCTTCAATCTGGCCGGCCTGGCGGACTACGCCTCGCGCCGCTAGACTCCCCCCACCAGCACAATATTCCCCACAGGTTGTCCACTCCCGCGCCTCCCCGCTCCGGCGGGCAGGCGCGGACAAGTTTTAACTATACACAACGCCATGATTGGCGTATAAAAACAGAGCCTTGTGCCAGGGGAGCCGGAAGAGCGACCTGGCACAAGGCCAACAAAATCGAAGTGTTAACAGTCGTTCCTCGTTAGAATGAGGCGTTTGCACAAACACAGGCTGCTACCCAGAAACGTCGAAAGACGCCAATGCGGTCAACAGGTTCTGCCGGATTAAGGCTTAACCTAATGCAGCTGGCCCCAGGCCTACGTTGTGCTCTGCCAAAATCCAACCAGAGGGGAATTGGCGCTGTCGCGTATTCCACAGGCCCATTCCTTCCGAATGGGCCTTTTTTTCATCCGAGAGTGGCGCGCATGGTTACCGAATACAACGAAATATACTTAAGCTCGGTCATTGGCCGTTCGGTGATCAACAACAAGGGGGATCAGATCGGCACCCTGCGCGACCTGGTCATGGTTCCCGGCGAGGTGTTCCCCGAGGTCTCCCACATCCTGATCAAAACGCGCAAGGGGCTGATGAGCGTCTGCTGGGACGAGGTTGCGCTGTTCAACCATGTGGTTGTCTCCGTCAGCAGCGCCGCCCCCCCCAGCCTATGCAGCTACAATCCCTGGGAAGGGGAGATCCTGGTCAAGCGCGACCTGTTGGACAAACAGATCGTGGATGTGGACGGCGCCAAGGTGGTGCGGGTCAACGACATCAAACTGGGTGACCTGAACCAGAAGCTGTGCATCTTCTCGGTGGATATCGGTTTCCGCGGCCTGCTGCGCCGCCTGGGATACGAGCGTTTCGGCGAGCGTTTCGCCCACGCCATCAGGAGGGACATCCCCCACAGCGAGATCAGCTGGGAGTACGTCCAACCGCTGGAGCCCAACTCATCCAGGCTGGCGCTGAACATCGCCCGCGACCAGATGAACGAAATGCACCCGGCCGACCTGGCCGACATCATCGAGACCATCCCCATCAGGAACATCCGCACCGTCCTGGACTCCATCGATGCCGAGACCACCGGCGACACCATCTACGAACTGGAACCGGAGATGCGCAACCTGGTCATCAGCCAGTTGAACGACGAGCAGGTCACCGACATCCTGGAGGAGATGGAGCATGACGAGGCCGCCGACGTGCTCAGCGACCTGCCGGAGGAGAAGGCTCAGGAGCTCTTGGAGATGATGGACCAGGAGGATGCCGAGGACATCCAGGAACTGCTGGAGCATGAAGAGGACTCGGCCGGCGGGCTCATGACCCCGGACTACTTCCGGCTCTCCCCGCGCCTGACCACCGGGGAGGCGCTGAAGCTGGTCCGCCGGTGCGCCCATGACGTGGAGACCATCTACTACGGCTACATCGTGGACGACGGCGACAACCTGGAGGGAGTCATCTCCCTGAAGACCCTGCTGATGAGTCCACCCGAGACCCCCCTGGTGGAGATCATGGAGGATAACGTCAAGGCAGTGCGGGTGGACGCCGAGCCGGAAGAGATGCTGGAGATGCTGACCAAGTACAACCTGATCGCCATCCCGGTGCTGGACGATGACGAGCGCATGGAGGGGATCGTCACGGTTGATGACGTCCTGGCCCATTACCTGCCGCAGATCGTCAGGATCAAGCGCCGCTAGAACGGATAGAGACGAGTCCATGTTCACCAGAATTGCACAATTTCGGTTCCTGAAACCGCTGAAAAGTTTCAGCCCGCGCAACATCCTGATCTTCCTGGCCATACTGGGGCCGGGGATCATCACGGCCAATGTGGACAACGATGCCGGCGGCATCACCACCTACTCGCTGGCTGCCGCCAACTACGGCTACAAAGTCCTTTGGATGATGATCCCCACCACCATAGCCCTGGTGGTCGTCCAGGAGATGTGCGCCCGCATGG
>MTLE01002202.1_pt1 | contig 41121 bp, 34 predicted proteins | sample 1982461 | NCBI WGS metagenome assembly MTLE01 (sample SAMN05712605, study PRJNA340218) | biofilm metagenome | isolation source: sample SPL anode biofilm adapted to -200 mV | place: USA | collected 2012-02-03
AAAATACTTCTCGCTGAAGGATATGCCGGAATTCAAAGCCACCGAAGTTTACCGCCCTTGCTGATGGCCTGTAGCCTAGCCCTCTGCGGCGTCTTCGGCAAGTGGAACGGACGCAAGAACCTCCACCCATGTGACGGCGATCGTACTCGATCGACGGCGCGTTCGCACCATGAACCTTAAACCGGTCGAACGCGCAAGGTCCATCAGCGGCCGGTGATGCAGGATGTTTTTGGTGGGCGATACTGGATTTGTTGCCAATCGGCTACGATTGGCACCGCGTTTGTACCTTGACTGACGAATCGTACAAACGCGTACCAGTGACTTCTACCGTGTGAAGGTCCATCAGCGGCCGGTGATGCAGGATGTTTTTGGTGGGCGATACTGGATTTGAACCAGTGACTTCTACCGTGTGAAGGTTCGCGTTTGTGCGCTTCTGGCAAGAATGTTTTCTATGGGCGATACTGGATTTGAACCAGTGACTTCTACCGTGTGAAGGTAGCACTCTCCCACTGAGTTAATCGCCCATAGAAAACACTATGTGGGGAAGCGCACAATCGCGCGCACTCTCCCACTGAGTTAATCGCCCACCAAAAACACCATATCGAGGAAGGCCGCTTGACGCGCACGTTCCCACCGAGTCAGTCACCCTCCGCCCGGGACGTGACAGAGCGGCTCCACAAGGCGCATACTAGCTTCCGTCGGGCCTCTGTGTCAATCGAGACGAGGCGCGCGTCGCGCCTGGTCAGCATCGTCAGAACGGGCACGTTGCTGACCGGGACGCTAAGATGCGCGCAGCTATTATCGCCGTATTATTTAGTAGACTCTTTCGGAGCCGCCTGGCATCGAGTCGGGCTCGTGTCGCCGGCAAGTATATTCTGTATAAATACATATATATTTGACACAAGAATGATGCCTTTTGGCTCGATTCTTGCATGTATACTGGCAGCCTCATGAAGGAAGCCATCATGTCAGACATATACAAAACACCGAATACTCTGGTCGCAGGCCGCACGTGGCCGCATGAAATAACAACGGAACTGATCAGAAAGAGCATTCACCTCCTCATTGGCCTGGTTCCGACGCTGGCCACCTGGAATTTCGGAATCACGGTTTCGCTGCTCTCGGCCGGCATACTCATCTATAGCTACAGCGAACTCCTGCGCCTTCAGGGCTATGAAATAGCGGTCATCAGCAAGATCACGGCTCTGGCCGCCAGAAGGCGCGATGTCGGGCGCTTCGTCTATGGGCCGGTTACGCTTGGACTCGGAGCCTTGCTGGCGCTGGTCCTGTACCCGGAACCCGCCGCCTCCATTGCCATCTATGCGCTCGCCTTTGGCGACGGGCTGTCGAGCCTCGTCGGCAAGGCCTTCGGGTCGATCAGGATTCCATTCACCGGCGGCAAATCGGTCGAAGGCAGCCTGACCTGCTACCTTGCGGTACTCAGCGCATCCTACGCCGTTACCGGCAATGCGCCGCGCTCGGCCGCCATAGCACTTGTGGCGATGCTGACGGAGGCCGCGCCGACCAAGGACCTGGACAACATCCTGCTGCCGGCGATCGTCGGACTCGCCGCGGTGTTCATCTTTGGCTCATACCACTAGGACGCCGTGCTCGTTCAACGCCACAGGTAGTAGGCGTGCATGCTCCTGATATAGGTGATCGTGCCGACGACGAGTACCGGCACGACCGCTATCAGTACCGCGAGCCGCAATGATGTCTGGAGTACCGCTATCGCTCCAACACAGAGCAGCATGCCAACGGCCGATACCAGGTACGCCCGATCCTTGCCTATGTACCACGCCAGTCCATAGTTGATCACCGACAGCACGACGAGCGCGCCCTGAAACGCCTTGGCGAGCGGCATCGAACCCCTGTCGGCGAGCAGATCGATGCCCGGCCCGATCGAATTGAGCGGATGTATCGTCGCGAAGAACAGCGACATCAGCAGAACGGACAGGAAGAGCGGGGTGCCGCGTTCGGACTTCAGACCCGCCGAGAACAGACTCCCGGCGAAGATCGCCATGGTCGCGCCGTAGCGGCCAAAGAGCGCTATCCTGGTTGCCAGCTCGAACGAGCCCGACCCTGCTCCTCTGGCCAGCAGTATCACGGAGACGAATTTAACCAGCTCGAACGACTGGCAGAAGGCCCAGAACGCAAAGAAGAATATCTCGACGGAGACGGTCTTGCCGCTCCGCAGCGCGACGAGGCCGGACACAGCCACCGCATACAGCCCGCACAGGCCAGCCGCCCCCAGCGCCAGATACTCCATCATCGGTGACGCGCCGGCGATGTCCGGAACAATCCACCCAACGACGCCAGGCCCTATGGACCACACCAGCGCGGCGGTGCCGACGAGTTCAAGCGTCGCAGCGACGAAGAATCCCCAGAACAGCCGTTCCCTCAGTTTGATCGTCATGCAGATACCGTACTACCGGGCGGCATTTCCCTCAAGAGCGCCGCGCATCGGTCGATACTCATAACAGGGTTCGGCCAATCTCCGGGCCGACCGATGGGAGAAAAGCGATGAAGAGATGGATTGCGATCGTCACCATGCTATTGGCGCTCGGATCGACCGCGTTTGCCGGCGATGTTGCCACGCTCGTCAACCTGGGCTTCTCTCCGGATTCCAAGACCTTCATGTTCGGCTTTTACGGGCTCGACGTCGCCAACAGCAAGCCATACGCGGAACTGTACCTTGTCGATACGAAGAAGAATGATTTTGTCCCCGGCGGGGTGTTCAAGGGCATGTATGGCAGCGAGATGCAGCCAGGCTGGGATCCCGCCGGCGGTTTCTACAAGCTCTTCTCCGATGCCGCTCCGACCGCCAGAAAGTTGCGCATCGATCATCTCGCGCAGGGCCGGCTCGTCTATCTGCTGGTCAATGGCGATGCGGGCCCGGACGCCTTGTCGTTCAAGGACTTCGACACGGGTGCGCAATGGGATGTCTCGCTGAAACAGTCGGTTGAAGAGAAATCCGGATCCTTCGTGTCATCGTTCGGGCTCGATATCAGCATAACGGCGACCGACGGCAAGAAGATCAGCGTCAAGGCGGGCAATCCCGCCATCAAGCGCAAGGATGTCTCCAGGTACACGATCAAGGAGCTGCTGGTAGCCCCGGACGGCAAGACCGTGGTCGCCATCATAGAGCGCCTTGAAAAGAACGGCGCGGAGCCATCGATTCGGTACATGGTGGAATCGTTCAGGCTGCCATAGGCGGCCGGCAGTCACGTGAACCGTTGAATAGAAGTCTTATACTAGGTTAGTATCGACAAGCGCCCGGATGGCGCCGGCTCCCGAGGCCGGCGCCTTTCCATATAGGCGCAGCACTATCCGCAAGAGGTACCGTATGGCCGAGAAGATCACCCCACGCAGCGTCGATTATTCACAATGGTATATCGACATCGTCCTGAACGCCAAACTGGCGGACTATTCGCCGGTCAAGGGGTGCATGGTCATCAGGCCGCGGGGCTACGCGATATGGGAGCGCCTGCGCGACGAGCTTGACAGGCGGTTCAAGGAAACGGGCCATCAGAACGCATACTTCCCCATGTTCATCCCGATGAGCTTCCTGCAGAAGGAGGCTGAACACATAGAAGGCTTCAGCCCCGAGCTCGCCGTCGTTACCCATGCGGGTGGCGAGGAGCTCGACGAGCCACTGGTCGTCAGGCCCACCAGCGAGACGATCATATGGAGCAAGTACCGCGACTGGATTCAGTCATGGCGCGACTTGCCGCTGTTGTACAACCAGTGGGCCAACGTCGTCCGCTGGGAGAAGCGCACGCGGCTCTTTCTGCGCACGACCGAGTTTCTGTGGCAGGAAGGGCACACGGCCCACGAGACCAAGGAGCAGGCGGTCGAGGAGACCGAGAAGATGCTCGAGGTGTATCGCGCCTTCGCCGAAGAATACCTGTGCCTGCCGGTGATAGCGGGACGCAAGAGCGAGGCGGAAAAGTTCGCCGGCGCCGTCGCGACCTATTCGATCGAGGCGATGATGCAGGACCGCAAGGCCCTGCAGGCCGGCACCAGCCATTTCCTGGGCCAGAATTTCGCCAAGGCCTTCGATGTGCAGTTCCAGACCCGCGATGGCGGGCTCGACCACGTCTGGGCGACCAGCTGGGGCGCCTCGACCAGGCTTGTCGGCGCCATCATCATGACCCATTCCGACGACAAGGGGCTGGTACTGCCTCCGTCGCTGGCACAGGAAGAACTGGTCGTGGTTCCCATCTTCAAGACCGAAACGAAGGCCGCCGTGCTCGAATACGCCGGCGCCGTCGTCGCCGCGCTCAAGGCGGATGGGCGCCGCGTCGCCTTCGACGACGATGATACGTCGAGCCCCGGCTGGAAGTTTGCCGAGTGGGAGATGCGCGGCGTGCCGATCCGTGTCGAGGCAGGCCCCAAGGACGCGGCCGCCGGCACCGTCGTGATGGTTCGCCGCGATACCGGCGAGAAGACCATCGTCAAGGCGGCGGAGGCACCGGCCAAGGCACGCGAGATTCTGGCAGCCATGCAGCACGACCTGCTGGAGAAGGCCCGGGCCTTCAGGGATGCCAACACCAGGGACGTGGCGAACATGGACGACATTCTGGCCTTCTTTGGCAAGGAGAAGCAGGCCAGGAAGCCCTCCGAGGCCGATGGCGAATCGCACGAAGGCACAGCGGAGGCGACGGGCGGCTATGCGCGTGGTCTGTGGTGCGGCGGCCGCGAATGCGAGGCGAAGCTCAAGGCCGACCTCAAGGTAACGATCAGGAACATGCCGCTGGATCAGCAGCATGATCTGGAAGGCGTATGCTGCCTCTGCGGCGCGCCCTCCAGGCATCGGGCGATCTTTGCCAGATCATACTAGCCGCCGGGCACGAACCGGGCGCGGCGAGCCTGTCCGGCTCGCCGTGGCCGCGCTCTGTCTTGCGCTGACCTGGTCATCGTGCGGCCACGCTCCGTCCCCGGCGGCGCCTCGATCCGGCTTCGTCGTGCCGCAGGCCGGCCCGCTCGTGCTGGAGCTCGGCGACGATGGCGCGCTGGCGCCGGTCGCGCAGCTCGAAGGCGCGCGCGTGAAGTCCGGCCAGCCCAGACCCCATGCCCCCTTCGCGATGGCCCGCGCCGTAGCGGCGATACAGCCACGCGCCGATGAGGGCATCATCGCCATCAACAGGATGGGGCTCGTGCGCGCGAGCATCCAGCGCCATCAGCAGCCCGCCGAGGCGCGCCTGGTGCTGCAGCCGGTGGCGCAGACCGACGGCGAATTCGCGGCACGCACCGTTGGCTCGTCGTGGACTCACGAGGGCGAGGCGTTCTTCCTCCTCTACCACCATCCCATATTCGAGGCAGCGCCCGTACGGACGCCACCATCGATCGTCATAGCCGCCACCGCCGATGGGGCTCGCGTCGTCCATTCCTTTCCGGGCGACACCGCCTACGCCATCTATCCGGTGTCCGCCGATGCCTGGCTGGCTCAATACCGTTCCGACGATGGCGAACGCGTCGCGACGAGCTATGCGCTCGTAACGGCTTCGAGTGGCGCCTCGACCGCGCTGACCCAGCTTGCCTTCGAGAAGCAGGCTTCTCCGCTGTCGATCGCGGCGGCCCCGCCATCGCTCAGGTCGGCCGCGGCCGGGCTGTCCGGACCCCTGCTGATCGAGGCCCGCTTCCCGGACGGCAGCAGGCGCACCTATGTGCGCGGCGATCCGGCCGAAGCCAGCCCCGCCTGGGGCCAGGTAGCCGAGACCGGTACGGGTTCGGTTGCAGCCATGCTCGTTACCGACGATTGGCGCGTCTCGATCGCGACGGGCCATGACGGCGAAACGGGCGGTAGCGCCAAGACCAGCCAGTATGACGCACCGGTCGCGGAGGCGCGAGTCCGCGACGCGGCTCTGGTCGGCGGCATGATAGTCGCCGTGTGGGAAGAGGACCTGTTCCCGGACATCGGCGCCAGCGGCATCATGGTTATCGATCCCGGCCTATGAAACGACGCCGGCGCGCGTTATAGTAGGTGGTACGATGAAGCGAAGTGTTTGGCTCGGGACTCTGGCGGCGCTCGCGCTGGGCGTGTTGGCCACCCCAGCCTCAGCTCTCGACATAGAAGCCGCCGCGGGACGATTTGGCGTCGCGATCATATTCAATGGGTCCGGTGTCGCCGGAACATCGAACCAGGTGGTCAACACCATAGGCGGTTCGATGGCGCTGGCGATCCGGAAAGGCTACTTCCTGGATCTGCAACCGACACTTGACGTTTACTGGACCAACTACGAATGGGCCGGTACCCAGGCGGTGCCGACGCAGCTGGAGAAGGGAGACAGCAACAACGCCTTCGTCGTCGGCGTCATGCTGAGCCTGCCCCTGACGGCGACCATGCGGTTTACCGACAGGATCGGCGGCTCGGCCTCCATCGGCCCCGCCTTCGTGCTGCGCGCCGCCTTCGCCAACGACAACACGGATCCGGACGCGATGGCCAGCAACCTTGCCTCCATCGTGTCGTACTTCTGGAGCGACGGCCGGTGGTTCTATCCCACAGCCTCGGCGCGCTTCGAGGTCTACCTGCAGCAGAACTTCACCTTCGCCTTCGGCGCGCGCGGCTTCCTGCAGCTCGCCAACCTCTGGACGGACAGCCCCGACCTCTTCGACGGCAGCATACTGCAGATCACGATGGCGATGCTGATCGGGCTGCAATGACCGCGGACGAATCACGGTCATCCACGGTCGATGACGCGCTGCGCCTGTCGTCCGATGCGGGCCGCATCGTCCTTGAGTCCGGCGGCGAGACATACCGGGCGGAGGATGTGATGAGCGCCATCGCGTCGGCGCTCGGCGGCCTTGATCCCGACTCGTACGCGACGCCAACCGGGTTCATGGCATCGTGTGATGATGACTCGGGCCGCAGCCATGCCGTGGTCAAACGGATACGCAAGCGCCAGATGAACCTGCAGAAGATTGCCAGGGTCAACGCGCTGGCACGGAACGCGGTATCGGGCCAGATTGATCTGGACGGCGTCGAGCGGGAGCTGTGCGCCATCGACATGCTCGGTTCATATCCGGAACCGCTTCCGACGCTCGGCGCGGCCTGCGCCACAGCCTTCTTCTGTCTGCTGTTCGGTGGCGCGTGGAATGACGCGCTGGTCTCGGCGGCCATCGGTATTGTCATGGCGCGGCTGACATCGTGGCTGGGGTCGATGCGGCTATCGGATTTCTTCGCGAACATTGTCGGCGGAGCCTTGGCTGCGTCTGTGGCCCTCGCCGCCCAGTTCCTTGGACTCGCGCAGAACAAGGATGCCATCATCATCGGCGCCATCATGCTGCTGGTGCCCGGCGTCATGATAGTCAATGCCATCAGGGACATGATCGCGGGGGACCTGGTCGCCGGCGTGTCGCGCGGAGCCGATGCCTTCATTTCGGCGGCCGGCATCTCCATAGGTGTCGGCGTCGCGCTGCGCCTGTCGGCCCTGCTTGCGGGGGGCTGCTGATGGCGGCGGCACTGCTGCAGCTGCTCTGGGCCTTTCTGGCGACCCTGGGCTTCGCGGTACTGTTCAAGGCGCCTGTCCGGGATCTTCCGCTGGCGGCCCTCGCGGGTGCCCTGGCCTGGGGCAGCTACCTGGCCGCCCGCATGGCAACCGGTTCCGAATCGCTGTCGTTCTTCATTGCCAGCATCGTGGTCGGGCTGTTCGCCGAATCGATGGCGGCGCTGCTCAGGCGGCCGGCCACCCTCTTCATCATCTCGGCGATCATACCACTCGTGCCCGGCGCCGGCATGTATCGCACCATGTTCGAAGCGGTATCCGGAAACCCGCAGGCGTCCGCCGCGGCTGGCTTCCAGACCCTGACGCTGGCGGGCGCGATAGCGGGCGGGCTCGCCGTCGCCGCGTCGATAGCCAGGATCCTGTGGCTCAGGAAGCCGCGCTAGCGAGGCAGCAGCGCAAGCACCGCAAAGAAGTGCAGCGTCGCCCCGGCACCGACGAAGAGGTGCCAGACCGGATGCGACCAGACCCGGCTCTTCAGCATGTAGAACAGGGTGCCGGCCGTGTAGGCGAGCCCGCCGCCAATCAGCAGGCGCAGCACCCTGACACTGACCGTGGCGACCAGCGGTTTCCACGCCAGCACGATGATCCAGCCCATTGCCAGGTAGGCCACGGTCGACAGCAGGCGCGCCTTGCCCGCCAGAAACGGCTTCAGCGATATGCCTATCGCGGCGGCTCCCCAGACGATGCCGAAGACAAGCCAGCCGACAGTCGGTCGCAGCGCCGTCAGCGCAAACGGCGTGTAGGTTCCCGCTATCAGCACGAAGATCGACGAGTGGTCGAGCACCTTGAGCACGCGCTTCGCGCGCGGCGCCGCTATCGCATGGTACAGCGTGGACATCGTGAAGAGCAGCACGGCGGACGCGCCGAAGATCGTAAACGAGACGACATACCAGGCGTCTCCGCGCATCGCCGCTGAAACGATCAGGACGACGAGGCCGGCGATCGACAGCAGGGCCCAGACCCCGTGCGTGATGGCATTGGCTATTTCCTGGCCAAGCGGATACCGGGCTGGCGACAGAGCAACTGGTTCAAATGCGTGATCGGACATAGACAACCTTTCCAGAGAACGAGTCTGCGTGGCGCGTGCCCACGATGGGGAGGCGCTCACTGCAAGATACGACTCATTCCGGAACCCGTGGTTGCAGGCGCCCGGGCAATAATAAAAGCGGAACGCCGGCCCAGACGTTCCGCCACCTCACCATGATGCTATTCTTACCTGTCCCGATTTTGTATTCCACATTTTTAGCTGCACATTTTGATCTGAACTTCTTTACCTGTTTGGGACCAACCAACCGCCAGTAGTTATGCAAGAGTCGTGCCAAAAATAACGGCCGCTTGCATGAATATATTTCTTTCATGAATATGTATTTATGAAACCATCGTCATGACCGGCGACGCAGCGTGTATGTGCAGAAAGAGAGGTGCGGGCGGGAACAATTCCTGGTTGCTGGTACTAATTATCGATCCAGACACATTTTGCGCAGCCATCGCAGGAATGCACGCGTGTCAGCTTTTGCACACCCATATCAGGCATCCTCATCGTCCTTCAGCTTGAGCCGCCGGTTCAGCGCGGTGCGTGAAAGCCCGAGCAGCCCGGCCGCGACACCCTGATTGCCGCCCGAGCGCGACAGCGCCTCGCGAACAAGTTCCTCCGACGCCTCGCGCAACGTCGGCAGCGACGGCAGCGACGCGTATAGCCCCCCGACAAGGGAGCGGACCACGCGAGGCTGGCTCGACTCCTTGAAGACGCGGGCCTTGAACGATTCCAGGGCCAGCGTGCGGCCGGCGGCACGGCCGACTGCATCGTAGACCATCGATTCGAGCTCCCGCACGTTGCCGGGGAAGTCGTAGGTATGCAGCAGCTCGTAGAGCTCCGGCGGAACCACCGGGGCCGAGCGCTGGAATTTTTCGGCGGCTCGCTGCACGAAGCACTCGACGAGCAGCGGTATGTCGCCGGTCCTGTCACGCAGCGGCGGCAGACGGATGCGGTGTGTCTCCAGCCGGTAGAACAGGTCCTGCCTGAAGGTGCCGGCGGCACAGGCGGCTTCCAGGTCCCTGTTGGTGGCGGCGACGATGAGCGCGTCAGAAGAGCGCGTCAGATCGGCGCCCAGCGGGTAGTAGAGGCGCTGCTCGATGAGCCGCAACAGCTTGACCTGGCTCTGTGGTGGCAGGTCGCCGATCTCGTCAAGGAACAGCGTGCCTCCCTTGGCCTGCTCTATCAGGCCGGGCCGGTCGGAATCGGCTCCCGTGAACGCTCCGCGCTTGTGCCCAAACAGCGTATCGCTGAACATCGTATCGTCGAGACCGGCTATGTTGACGGTGACGAGCGAGCCCGAACGCCCGGAGGCGGCGTGCACGGCCGCCGCGAAAAGTTCCTTGCCGGTGCCCGATTCGCCGGTTATCAGGATCGGCTTGTCGCTCCTGGCTATCGCGGCGACGTAGCGGAATATGTCGAGCATCTTGCGGTCACGGGTGATGATGGGCTCGAAGTATGATGGCTGGGCTTCGTCGGCAGACAGCAAGCTTTCGCGCAGCGCCCTGTTGTCATCGAGCAGCCGACCGATCATTGCGGCATGCTCCAGGCTGGCCAAGAGGCGCGAAGTTTCGGCCGATTTTGGCACATAATCGAAGGCGCCGGCCTTCATGCACCTGACGACGGTATCGAGGTCGTTGATGGCGGTCGCGACGATGACGGGGACCTCGGGCCGCTCCGACCGCATGCGTTCCAGCATGGCATAGCCATCGGTGCCGGGCATCATCAGGTCCAGCACCATGGCCAGAATCTTCTGCGACTCAAGCAGCGGCCAGGCCTCATCGGCGCGCTCGCAGAGCGCAATGTTGGGATACCCCTCGAAGCGCAGCAGGCGCTCGAGCCGCTTCAGCACGCCTGTATCGTCATCGACGATGAGCACCGTCCCGTTCTTACTGTTCATGATCGTCACCTTCCATCATCCGTCCGACGGGAATTCGTATCGTCACCATCGTACCCGCGCCCAGCTCCGAACGCAGGGTTATGGAGCCGCCCATGTCGTGCACTATCCCGGAGACAACGGGCATGCCCAGGCCGCTGCCTCCCCTGTCGCGCTTCGTCGTAAAGAACGGGTCAAAGACCGACGCCAGCGTCTCGGCGGACATGCCAACGCCCTCGTCGGCGATCCGTATCACGATGGATTCGCCCTGCCCATCCGCAGGTTCCGCCAGCGTGGCGATGCTGACGCCCCGCGAACGGTCGGGCAAGGCCTGCAGCGCGTTCTCGAGCACATTGACGACCACCTGCGTAAGCTTGAGCCTGTCCACCCGAAGGCGTGACAGGCCATCCTGCAAGGAGAGCGTGCATCGATCGGTCGAAACCACGATCGAGTGCTTGAGGAGGCGCATGGCATACTGCACCACTTCGTTGACATCGACATCGCTCAGGTCTTCCGTCCCGGGCGACGCCCGCGCGTAATCCTTCAGGCCATCAACGATCTTGCGTATGTCCTGAGCGCCCATGTACAGATCGTTGAGCATGTCGGGAATTTCGCGCTTCAGGTCTTCATACCCGAAGCCGCGGACCGTGAATCCGCCCTCTTCACGGTTGATGCGGTCGATCACCACCTCGAGGGTGGACCATATCTCCTTGAGCATCGGCACATTCCTGAGCACGGCGTTGTTCGGCGTGTTGATCTCGTGGGCGACGCCGGCGGACAGCATGGCCAGTGTCCGGTACTTGTCCAGCTCGGCCATCCTCGCGGCCTGCTCCAGTTCCCTCCGTATGCTCGATGCCAGGTCGACATGCGTCTTGACCCGGGCCGCCAGCTCGAGGCCGGACGCCGGACGCGCAATGTAGTCGTTCGCGCCGGCCTTGAATGCCTGCTCAATCTCGTCGGGCCTGCCGGATTCGACCAGGATGATGACCGGTACCGATTCCGGTCCGCGGCTTGCGCGTATCGAGGCGCAGAACTCGAAACCGCTCATCTCCGGCATGACCGAATCGACGATCACCAGGTCGAAGGCCTCGTCTCCCATGACGCGGGCCAGCGCGTCGCGGGCTGACACGGTTGCGACGACCGCCCAGCCCGAGGCCTCCAGCCGGCGCTTGACCGCCAGCAGCATCACCGGCTCGTTGCCCGCGACAAGGATACTGCCGGCGGATGGCTGGCCGGCAGTCTCGGCGAGCGGCGCCAAGGTGCGCGCCGGCAGCGATACGGGCGCCTGGAGCCATCGAGGAAGATCGATGACCCGCAGGTTCCTGGAGCCATCACGCCGGAACGAGACGCCGCCGCCAAGCAGACCGGCCAGCCTGGACATGACGGCCGTGTCCATGTCCAGCGCGGCGGTCGATGCGGCATCGGCCCCGGACACGGCCAGCCCATCATCCTCGATCATGATCTGTGACCACTGATCGGTCGATGACGCCTTCACGCTGAAGCGCGAGCCGCCATTTCTCGCCGCCCAGTGCATCGCATTGTACAGGAGCTGCCTGACCAGCCGGACATCGCTCTTCATCTCGATGATCGGCACTTCGATTTCCATGTGCAGCACCTGCCCGGCAAACGCCATGCGGAGCAGGTTGGCCGCGGCGCCGACTATCGATGCAAGATCAAAGTCCTCTATGCCGTGCCCGACGATGCCGCCACCGGCGTAACTCCGCATGTTGGCTACGATCGTCTCGATTCTGGCGGCCTCCGCCTTGGCCAGCCCTATGTCGGCCAGGGCCGTCCTGGAGGCGGGCGGCGTGTTCGACAGCAGCGCATCGATATCGTCAAGCATGCCCATGATGCCATAGAGCGGACCGCTGAGCGCCGTCGCGGTCGCCGTCACGAAGTTCCGGTCATCTTCCGACTGATCATGGAACCGCTGCCGCAATCGGGCAGCTGCCACCGACTCCGCTCTTGCATGGCGAAAGGCATCGATGGAGGCCTGCACGGCGAGCACGCTCACCCGCAGGAAGAGATACGCGGGCAGCATGAATGAAGTCGCCGGCGATATCGTCGTAACCGCCCCGACTGCCGCGATCAGGCCAAGGCCGGTGCTGACAACCAGCGCCGCATACCGGCCGCGGCCGCTGCCGGCCCGAAACGATGCCGCGGCGTCGAGCACCAGCGCCGCGGTCCCGAAGAGCAGGGCGGACAGGTAGCGCGCCAGCCCGGCACCCGCCAGCAAGGCGCTGATTCCGCCGCCGCGCAGACCAAGAGCCAGTGACAGGAATGCGAGCACCGGATAGGCGCGGCGCAAGAGCCCGCCTTCGAGCCCGCGGACGGGCAGCACGAACACGAGCAGGCACGCTACCGCCGCGAGCGCCAGCACCAGGCCCATGAGCCAGCCAGCGGCATTGACCCTGGCGGCAAGGAGGTTCGATGGCCACACGCTGAAGCCCGGGCCAAAGGCCTTGGGTCCATCCAGCCGCACATAGATCGTGCACCGTTGATCGGGAGGAAGCATGAACCGGTAGGCGGTCGCATCGGCCACGTCCGACTCATACCTGAGCTTGCGCAGCCGCAGCCCGCTGTACCAGCTGCTGCTCCCGTCGCCTGCGACGATGACCATGGCCGATGGGGCAAAGCCCCGCCCGTCGGCAACCAGCGAGAAGAAATCGTCATCGGTCAGATTGCTGACGGTGAAGGCCAGCCAGACGGTCCTGTCCGCGAACGGCTCATCACGCAGGACGCCGCCGAGTCCGGCCGCACCGCTGACCGGCAGCCTGGAGAACAGGCGTCGGTCCGGGATGCTGTTGAACATCGAGCTTGGAGCGCCTGCCGGTCCCTCGACGTGTATGCGGAGATGCTCGGAGACCGTGACCGGGTGTGTCGTCGTTGCCACCACAACCAGCTCGTCATAGGCATCGCCGGCCGGCACGATGGGCCCTGACAACAGGCCTGTGGCACCGGGTATGACATCGGCGACCGCCAGGGACACGCATGCGAGCAGCAGCGCCCCCGCGATGGCGAATGGCGCCTGGAGGCGCGTCGGTTTCATGCGTTGTATGGCAGGCGGACCAGCCCGTCTGCGAGCGCGGATCGCACCGCCTCAAGATTGACCACGCCACCGGCGTTCCAGCCTGCGGCAAGCTCAAGCCCGAAGGGGCGGCGCGCTATGTGCTCCGGATAGTGCGCATCCGAACCTGTTATTACTGTATACCCACGAGCCACTCCGGGTGGCAGTGGGCGCACGGCCTCGACCGCGTCGTACGGCCAGTCGGGCAGAAAGCCAAGCTGGGTCAGCGCGCCGAACATGGGCCTGTCGATGTGGGCCGGAATGACCAGCGCGCCGCGCGCCGCGGCAGCGTCACACAGGGCTCCGAAGTCAAGCTCGAGGGCCGCCCCGAAGTACAGCTCCGGCTGATCGATGATCATGTCGTCGGCATCGACAACGACCTGGTCGCCCATTCTGACGGGGTCGTAGGGCAAGCGGGGCAGCCGCGTCGCGATGTAGGCTCCGAAGTCAAGGGCGGCCTTGACCTCGGAGAACAGACAGAGCACATGAACCTCTTCGGCGCTGGTGGCCTCCATGCCATACAGCGCGGCTATGCCTTCACGGGCGGCGCAGACCGAGAAGGCCGGAGCGTTCAGGGCGCTGTTATGGTCGGTCAGCGCGACGAGCGCCAGGCCGCGCTGCCTGGCCAGGCGAGCGAGCACCGAGGGCGGCTGTTCCAGGCTGCCACAGGGCGAGAGGCATGAATGGTTGTGAAAGTCACAGGTTACAAGCATGCCGTGCGCCAGGAAGACCTAGCCTCGCAGAGCCCGGTACAGAAGCCCGGAAACCTCGAACTGGTTCAATGCCGTCCTGAAGATCGCTATGCCTTCCGATCCGGCGGCCGCGATCATGTCATCGGGCGCGGTACGGTCATTGCAGAGCACGATGGCGCGGCAGCCGACGAGCGATGCAACGGCCACGGTATTCTTGTGGGCCTGGATCGTGACCAGCGCCGAGCCCTCCCTGGCCCGTGCCATCACATCGGACAGCAGGTCCGATGTGTACGCGTCGACGATGGCTGGATCGGCCTCGGGGCGCACGAGCGCCTCGAAGCCGAACTGTCCGGCTAGATCTGATACGTTCATGTATGCTCCTGATATCGAATGCGCGCGGTAACCGTCGTGCCGACACCCGGCCGCGACGCTATCTCGAATTCGTCCGATGAGCGCCGCGCGTTGGGAAGCCCGAGCCCCGCTCCGAAGCCAAGTGAACGGATCCAGGCATTGGCCGTCGAGAACCCTTCGGTCAGCGCGGCCTCCACATCCTCTATGCCGGGTCCGTCATCCTTGGCCACAATATGCACAACCCCGTCGTGTATCGAGAAATCCATGATGCCACCGACGGAATGTATGACCTGATTCATCTCCAGCTCGTAGCTGACTATCGCCGCCCGCCGTATCACCGTGGCATCGGCGCCTATCGATTTGAGCGCCTTCTTGAGCTCGGCCGAAGCCTTGCCCGCATTCTCGAAGTCAAAACGTCGGCTGGGAAAGCTCAGATGGACCATCGATGAGCCCGGCTTCGACTGGTTGTTTCGTACAATGCCAGCCTCGAGCCGTTCGACTTCGCGGTTCATCTCTATCAGCAGTGACCTGAGCACGTCGGCCGCGGTGACAATGCCTGCCAGCGACCCGTGGCGGTCAAGAACGGGAAAACGCCGGTAACCGTACCGGTTGAAGTATGTCACCGCGAACGACAGCGGCATGTCGTCCTCCAGAACGATCAGCGAGCGGGTCATCCTGGATTCGGCCGATTCGGTTATGGCACCGGTATCGAGCGCCTCGATCATGTCGCCAATCGATACGATGCCGACCAGGCGGCCGGCATCGACAATCGGCACTCCGGTTATCCCGTGGTCACGCATCAGGAGCTGCACCGCCCGCATCGTTGTCTGGGGTGCCGCGGTGACCACACTGGTTGTCATCACGTCCTTGACCTTGAGACGATAGATCAGTTCGATGACGACCTGGGGCCCGCCATCGGTGTCGATTGGAAACGAATCCATGGTATCGCGATTCTAGACGCAAATCGGCGCCTTTACAATGACGGGAGCGCGCCGGCGACCATGCCGGTGTGCCGTCTTTCGCTTGACAAGCGGCCAATATGGGGCTTAACTATGATGACAAATTGTCCAAATCTGTTCTAGAAAGATCCGGGAAATGGTCCGGGTCTTTATTTTTTTTGGACGGAAAGGCGGTCATGCATGTTCTATGAATTCCGCTATCTCGCGCCGCGGACCGTCGCAGAATTGACCGACGCTCTTGATCAACATCGGGACGATGGGAAATTTCTTGCGGGCGGTACCGACCTGATTCCGAATATCCGCAACGGAGTCATGAAACCCCAGTTCGTCATAGACGGCAAGAAGGTTCCCGACTCGAATCGCATATCCTTCTCGGAACGCGATGGCCTCATCATCGGGCCGGCGGCCACGATCAACGATGTGCTGCGATCGAAGGACGCCAGGGACAGCTACCCGATCCTCTGTGGATGCGCCCACGAACTGGCCAGCCACCAGATACGCAACAGGGCCACGGTTGCCGGCAACGTCGTCAACGCATCGCCCTGCTCGGACATGGCGCCGGCGCTGCTCTGCCTGGGCGCCAGGGCCGTGATCCGGTCCAAGGCCGGTGAACGGACCGTGCCTTTTACCGACTTCTTCGCCGGCGTCAAGAAGACCGTGCTCAAGCCAGGCGAGTATCTGGCCAGCATCGTCATACCGCCTGAGTCCAGGAACGCCAGGGGCACCTATCTCAAGCTCAAGCGCATAGCCGGTCATGACCTCGGCATTGTCGGCGTGCTGATGGTGCGCCACGGCGACTCAATACGCTTTGGCGTCAGTTCGGCAGCCCCGACACCGGTCCTCGTCGAATCGGTGACCATGAAAGACTCACCGGACGAGGCGGCGCGCAAGGTGCTGGCCTCGGTGTCTCCCATCAGCGACGTGCGCGGCACCAAGGAGTACCGCGAACACATGATCGGCGTCTATGTACGACGCCTCCTTGCGGAGGTCAAGTAACCATGAAGATAAAGCTTACCGTCAATGGATTGCTCTATGAGCGCGACTGCGCGGAGAACAGGACGCTGCTGCGCTTCCTCCGCGAGGATCTGGGCCTGACCGGTACCAAGGAAGGCTGCGGCATGGGAGAGTGTGGCGCCTGCACCGTCATACTCAACGGCCACGCGGTCAACTCCTGCATGGTGCTGGCGGTCGAGACCGACGGAGCCGTCATCCATACGATCGAGGGCGAAGCCAACGGCCCCTCCCTGTCGGACATCCAGAAGGCATTCGAGCGCAACCACGCCGTACAGTGCGGCTTCTGCACGCCGGGCATGGTCATGTCGATCAAGGAACTGCTCGCCGACAAGCCGAAGCCGGATGTCGCCGAAATCAAGGAGGCCGTGGAGGGCAATTTCTGCCGCTGCACCGGCTACACCCAGATCGTCGAAGCGGTCATGGACCTGACCGGCAACCCTGAGAAGAAGGGAGAGCTCAAGCATGTTTGAAGACATCAAACCAGCCGATCTCTCATACGTCGGCAAGAAGGCCGGCCGGCCGGACATGGTCGAGAAGCTGACCGGCGAGGCCATGTTCGTCAGCGACATGGAGCTTCCAGGCATGCTGCACGCGCAGCTCAAGAAGAGCCCCTACGCCCGTGCCCGCATCAAGCACATCGACACGACCAAGGCATCCTCGATGCCGGGCGTCCGCGCGGTCGTGATCGGCGATGAACTGGATTACCACATCGGCCTTTATATTGTAGACAAGTACATACTGGCCAAGGGCGAGGTGCGCCATTACGGCGAAGCGGTCGCGGCCGTGGCCGCCGAGACGCTGGAGCAGGCCCGGGCGGCTGTCGAGGCCATCGAGGTGGAATATGAGCCGCTGCCGCCGGTGCTGCACCACATGGACGCGCTCAAACCAGACGCACCGCTCGTCCACCCGGACCTGGGCAGCTATGGCTACGTGGCCGCAGCGTTCACGCCCAAGCCCGGCACGAACATCGCCAACCACACCAAACTGCGCAAGGGCGATGTGGAGAAGGGCTTCGAGCAATCGGAGTACATCGTCGAGCGCGAGTACTCGTGCCCGTCGGTACAGCATGTGCCCATGGAGACGCACGTCGCGATAGTCCAGTGGGGCATGGGCGACAAGGTCTCGATATGGACCAGCGCCCAGTCACCCTTCACGGTACGCAACCTGTTCTGCAACGCCTTCAAGCTGCCCCACATCAACGTGCGGGTACAGATTCCCTACGTGGGCGGCGGATTCGGCGGCAAGGCGGGCATCGGTGTCGAGCCGCTCTGCGCCGTGCTGTCGCGCAAGGCGAACGGCAAGCCGGTCAAGTTCCAGGCCAGCCGCGAGGAGGAGTTCAGCCTGCTGCCGTGCCGTTCCGCCCTGACCTACCACATCAAGACCGGCGTCTCCGCCGATGGCAAGATCATTGCCCAGAAGATGACCATGTACTGGGACGCGGGCGCCTATGCCGACTATGCCGTCAACGTGACGCGCGCCTCCGGCTATTCGGCCGCCGGTCCCTACGAGATACCGAACGCCTCGGTGGATGCGTACACGATCTATACCAACAAACCGTACGGAACCGCCTATCGCGGATTCGGCCACGTGGAGTTCCACTGGGCGGTGGAGCGCCACATGGAGCTGATAGCCTCGGCGATCGGCATGGATCCGCTGGAGTTCCGCCTGAAGAACGCGCTGCGGCCCGGCTCGAAGACGCTGACCGGCGAAGAGATACTGACGAGCACCGGTAACGTTGTCAGATGCATCAACGAAGCCGCCCGCATGATCAACTACGGCAAGCTGACGCCGGCCGAGCAGGCCCGCGAGAAGCAGACCGGCTGGAAGATCGGCAAGGGCGTCGCCGCGCTGCACAAGGCCCCCGCGATGCCGTCCTTCACCGCCACCGCCGTCGTACTCAAGATGAACGAGGACGGCTCCGTCCTGGTCAACATCGCGCTGACCGACTATGGCCAGGGCACCTACGCGTCAATCAGACAGATCGTCGCCGAGCGGCTCGGATTCCCCATCGACAAGATCAAGGTCGCCTTCGAAAACGACACCGACCGCGACCCCTATGACTGGCAGACCGTCGCCTCGAAAGGCCTGATCATGTCGGGCAACGCCGCCATCCTGGCCGCGGAGGACCTGCTGAAGAACGCCTATGCCGTCGCGGCCGAAGCGCTGCGCGCCAATCCCCGCGACCTGGGTCATGACGGGGAGAAAGTGTTCGTCAAGCATCATCCGGCCCTGTCGGTAAAGTTCTCGGCCATGGCTGTCGGACTCGCGATGCCGAACGGCAATGGCATCGGTGGCCCGCTGATCGGCGTGGGCAGGTACATAGCGCAGGGTCTTTCCAACCTGGACAAGGAAACCGGCGAGGGCAACCCCGCGCTCGACTGGACCTATGGCGCGCACGGCATGATCGTCGAAGTCAATGAGGCAACCGGCGAGTACCACGTACTGAAGGTTGGCAGTGTCTACGACGTAGGCCGGGCGATCAATCCGGAGATCGTGCGCGGACAGGCCATTGGCGGCATGATGCAGGGCCTTGGTACGGCGATATGCGAAGGCTACATCTACGACCAGCAAGGTCGCCTGCTCAATCCATCGTTTACCGACAACAAGATACCCACGTCGAAGGACCTGCCCATGGAGATCGAGTGCGCCGTCGTCGAGACGCCGCAGATCGACGGGCCGTACGGTGCCCGCGGCGTCGGCGAGCACTCGATGATTTCGGTCGCGGCCGCGCTGGGCAACGCGATCCAGAAGGCCACCGGGGCGGAGATCATGCACATGCCGATGCGGTTCGAGGATGTGTGGCGCTCGATGCGCAACAAGGAGCCGGTGGACAACTGGATAACCAAGTCGCCGTTCGGTTCCTGCCGTTCGGCTCCGGAAATGCATCGGCACGAGTGAACCCCGCGTTAGGGTGCCTGGTACCGCCTGCGCCATGGACAGCCAGAATAGTGGGTGTCTTTGGCAAGGCGGTATCATTGCTGCACCCGGACGGAGCGCTGGTGTCGGTGGTCGGCCGCGCCGAACACCTGGAGGCCCGCGCCATGATGCCGGCCACCGGGTGGGAGGCGTTCGCCGCCGCCACGGCGCGCGCACTGGATGCCGCTACCGGGCCCGAGCCCGTCATGGCGGTCTGGGATGGGGCCAGATTGGTCAGCGCGCGCACGGCAGTACTCGATCTGGCGGCATACGAGATCTGGGATCCGCGACCACACCTTCTCAGCCTCGCGACATGTTCCGACGACACGACCAGGTCCATGGTGGCTGACCGGCTCGCGGCCATGCTGCTCGGGGCCCACGAAGCCGCCGGAACGGACGAAGGCATTCTTGGCAGCGGGAGCATGGCACGGGCTTTCAAGGCGCGATTGGCTTCGGATCGGTTCCCGGTCAGCATCGTGGGTTTTGGTCCGGGAACGACGCCATCGGGTGACGACTGGATCGCGGGGTACCTGTGCGCCGCCGACATCGCGGGCGGCGCGCCGGGTCAGGCGGTGCCGGAATTCCGGGATGCCGTGCGGCCGGCGCTCGACAGGACGACGGCCGCTGGCCGTTCGCTGCTGCTGGGAGCGCTCGCGGGAGCGCCACCGGCGTATCTGGTGCTCCTCGCCGGGGCCGTGGCGGCGATGGCACGGGCCGTGGCGGCGGCTTCGGAACGGGACCTGTCCGAAGCCGTACTCCTGGTCGCCGCCGCGCTCGATGCGGCGCTGCGCCATGGCGCGACATCCGGAGAGGATGCGCTGACGGGTTTTGTCGCAGGTCTGCGCGGGTCGCGGTCGTAGCCACTTTTGCCCCTCGCGCCGGAATGGTATACTTTGAGGAATGGGAGGTATGATGAAGCGAATTACACTGAGAAAAGACTCCTATTATGATTCGGTCTTTCTGATGCTCGCGGCCCGGGAGATCAAGTCGATGGCCGGGGTCAACGATGCCGTCGTCGCGATGGCCACGCCGATGAACATAGAGCTGCTGACCGACATGGGCTTCGACAAGGCCACGCTGGACAGCCTGGCTCCCAACGATCTGATCGTCGCGATAGATGCCAAGGACGAGAAATCGCTCGAAGCGGCGACGACCGAGGCCTTCGACGCGCTGACCCGCAAGAAGGCAGTCGAGCAAACCAGCGGCCTTGGCCGCGCCGGGTCGATGGCGGCCGCGCTCAAGCTGGCGCCGAAGGCCAATGTCGCCGTCATATCGGTGCCCGGCGCCTATGCCCCGAGGGAGGCGCGCAAGGCGCTCGACGCCGGGCTCCATGTGATGCTCTTCTCCGACAACGTCTCGCTCGAGGATGAAATAGCGCTCAAGAAGCTGGCGGTATCCAAGGGCCTGTTGATGATGGGGCCGGACTGCGGCACCGCGATCATCAACGGCAAGCCCCTGTGCTTCGCCAACGTGGTCAAGCGCGGAACGGTCGGCATCGTCGCCGCCGCCGGCACCGGCCTGCAGGAAGTCTCCTGTCTGATAGACCGCTTCGGTGCCGGCGTCAGCCAGGGCATCGGCACGGGCGGACGCGATCTGAAGAACGCTGCCGTCGGCGGCATGACCAGCCTGCTCGCGATCCAGGCGCTGGCGGCCGATCCGGCCACCAAGGTCATCCTGGTGGTCAGCAAGCCGCCCGCTCCAGACGTGGCGGCCAAGGTGATCGCGGCCCTGAAGGCCAGCGGCAAGCCGGCCATCGCCCACTTCCTGGGCATGCCGCTTCCGGCAGACGAAGGGAATCTGGCATACGCCTCGGACCTCGAGGAAGCCGCCCTCCTGGCCGCGCTCTTTGCGTCCGGGATACCCGACACCCGATCGGCCCGCGCCCGCATCGCCGAGGACTCCGGCAACGACCGGTACAACCGGCCAAGCCACGCCGCCATCCAGGCGATCGCCGCCAAGGAAGCGCAGAAGCTGGGATCCAACCAGAAGTACCTGCGCGGCCTGTATACCGGTGGCACCCTGACCGACGAGGCCCTGTTCATCGCCCACAAGGCGCTTGGCGGCGTCTGGTCGAACAACCAGACCGACAAGGCATGGCAGATGCCCGACCCGCGAAAGTCGACCGGACATGCCATCGTCGACCTCGGCGATGACACCTTCACGGACGGCAGGCCGCACCCGATGATAGATCCGGCCGCCCGCGCCGAACGCATCGCGCAGGAAGGCACCGACCCATCGACGGCCGTGATACTGATAGACGTGGTGCTGGGTTACGGCTCGCACGCCGATCCCGCGGGTGCCGCGGTAGAGGCGATACGGAGCGCGCGCGCCGCGGCAAAGCAGCGCGGCGGATACCTGCCGGTCATCGCTTCGATAACGGGAACGGCGGCCGATCCGCAGAACCTGGATGGACAGCGAGCCAAGCTCGAGGCGGAGGGCGTCGTCATCATGCCCTCCAACTACCGGGCCGCGCTGGTGGCGATCGAGATCGCCAGAATGGCGCAAGGAGGCAGCCGATGAGCGCTCATCCAATCAATGAACTGTTCGGCACCGAGCTGTCGATCATAAACCTGGGCCTCGAGTCATTCGCGCAGAATCTGGCGCAGGAAGGCACCCCGGCCGTCCATGTTGACTGGCGGCCGCCCGCCGGCGGCGACAGGAAGGCCATTGCCGCGCTCGACGCCCTGGCGGCAGGCACCACGGTCGATGTGGAAAAGGCGAATGCCGAGGCGATACGCCGCATACAGGCCGCCAAGCCGACAATAGTCGGCATCGGGATTGCCCAGGATGTCGTGCCAGGCATGGCCAGGGACCTGATACTGCATGCCGGCCCTCCGGTAACCTGGGACAAGATGTGCGGCCCGATGCGTGGCGCCGTCATCGGCGGCATCATGTACGAAGGTCTTGCCAAGACCCCCGCAGAGGCGGAAGCGCTGGCCGCCTCCGGCAAGATACGCTTCGATCCTTGCCATCACCACAATGCGGTCGGCCCGATGGCCGGCATCATGACCGCCAGCATGCCGGTCTGGATCATCGAGAACAAGGCCTTTGGCAACAAGGCGTTCTGCACACTGAACGAAGGCCTGGGCAAGGTGCTGCGCTACGGCGCCTATTCCGATGAGGTGCTCGATCGCCTGCGCTGGATGCGCGACGAACTGGCGCCGATTCTGATCGCCGCCCTCGAGCGGCATGGCCCGATCGACATGAAGAGCATCATAGCCCAGGTCCTGCAGATGGGAGACGAGGGGCACAACCGCAACCGCGCCGGCACGTCGCTGATCATACGTGAACTGGCGCCCCACCTGGTAATGCTGGACTACCCCAAGGAACAGATATCCAGAGTACTTGCCTTCCTGAATACCAACGACCATTTCTTCCTGAACCTGACCATGCCAAGCGCGAAGAGTACGGTGGACGCGGCAGCCGGCATCGAAGGCAGCTCGATCATAACGACGATGGCCAGAAATGGCACGGAGTTCGGCATCCGGCTGTCGGGCTTGCCTGGCCGCTGGTTCACCGGCCCCGCTGGCGTCGTCGACGGGCTCTATCTGCCTGGCTTCGGCCCGGATGACGCGGCCCACGACATTGGCGACTCGGTGATAACCGAGACATCCGGCATCGGCGGCTTCGCGATGGCAGCCGCGCCGGCGATCGTCAAGTTCGTTGGCGGCAGCCCCAAGGATGCTATCGCGGTGACGATGCGCATGTACGAGATTACCGCGGCCGAGAGCGATTCGTACCAGATTCCGGTGCTCGACTTCAGGGGCACCCCCACCGGCATCGACGTGCGCAAGGTGGTTGAGACCGGCATTCTGCCCGCCATCAACACCGGCATAGCTCACAAGAATCCGGGTATCGGCATGGTCGGCGCCGGCCTGGTCAAGCCACCCGAGAACGCGTTCAGGGATGCGCTCGTGGCCTTCGCGGAGAAGTATGCGAAATGATGAGGGCCTCGGGTGGCTTGGCGCGCATGGAAGCGCGCTCATATGATGGCCGGTGCAGCGTAGCGAACCGGTGCGTCATGGATGACGAGCCACCCGAGAACGCGTTCAGGGATGCGCTCGTGGCCTTCGCGGAGAAGTATGCGAAATGATGAGGTGACGGCTTTGCGCTCATGTGCAAGCCTGACTCGATGCTTGTGATCCTGTTCTTGCTCAATAGGAGGTTCTTATGAAGATGATTGATCTGACCATTCCGCTCGGTATTGGCACACCGCCCTGGCCGACCTATGAACCACTCGAGGTCAAGTACTTCAAGCGGCTGGCACCGAATGGCGCCAATGGCCAGCTGGTTACCCACTCGAACCACATCGGCACGCACCTTGATGGCGAGATTCACTTCTATACGCCAGGCAAGGATATCGCATCGCTCGACATGGATTTCCTCGTGCACGAAGGCGCCATCGTCGATCTTTCCGATGTTGTCGGAGAATATGATATCTACACTTCGAAAATGGTCGAGGATCGCGTCGAGGTCAAGGAAGGTGATATTCTGATCATTCATACCGGTTTCCACCACAACGGCTGGGATCAGCCCACCGGTGACGAGATCCGCTATATGATCAAGCACCCGGGTCCGGACCGCGAATTCGCCGAGTGGGCCAAGAAGAAGAAGCTGCGCTGGATCGGCGTTGACTGCGGCAGCGCCGACCACCCGATGAATACCAAGATACGCGACTGGATGCCCAAGCAGGCCGCCGAGTGCGACCGTCATTTCCAGAAGAAGTATGGCAAGACCCTCGACCAGATCTTCTCCGAGGACAAGTACCAGCTGATGCACATCGAGATGTTCAACGTCGGCCTGATCCACGCCGAGTGTCTGGGTGGCGATATCGATCTGCTGCTCAACCAGAGGGCGACCATTGGCTGCTTCCCCTGGCGCTTCGTCGACGGCGAGTCAAGCGTGGCGCGCATCGTAGCGATGGTTGAGGATGACCGCTACAAGACCCTGATGGCCAAGAAGGCCAAGTGCGAGCTTACCAAGTTCGGCGATATCGCCGGTGCCAAGGCCGCCTGGCTGCACGAAGAAGCAAAGAAGAAATAACCGACTTCCGGAACGCAGAGGACAGGCGCCACGACACCGGTGCGGCTCCTGTCCTCGCACGCGCCGCACCGAAACACAGGGAGATACCACATGTCCAAGCCGCTTGAGGGGATTCGGGTCCTCGACCTGACCCGTGTGTTGGCAGGTCCATTCTGCACTATGATGCTGTCCGATCTGGGGGCGGAGATCATCAAGGTCGAAGTCCCCGGTGTGGGAGACGATTCCCGCGCCTTTGGCCCGTTCAAGAATGGCCAGAGCCTGTATTTCGTCAACATCAACCGTGGCAAGAAGAGCATAGCCATAGATCTGAAGACCGCCGCGGGCAAGAAGCTGCTGATCGATCTGGCGAAGAAGTGCGATGTCATCGTCGAGAACTTCAGGCCTGGCACGATGGAGAAACTGGGGCTTGGCTGGGATGTGCTGAAGAGCGCGAATCCCCGACTGATATATGCCGCCGTCTCCGGCTTTGGCCACAGTGGCCCCGATTCCCTCAAACCTGCCTATGACATACTCGTCCAGGCCCGCAGCGGCGTGATGAGCATAACCGGATGGCCCGATTCTCCACCGACGCGCGTCGGCCTTTCCATGGGCGACATCACGGCGGCGGTGTTCGGCGCTACCGGCATAACCACCGCGCTCTACCAGCGCGAGAAGACCGGGCTCGGGCAGAAGGTCGATGTTGCCATGCTCGACTGCCAGATATCCATTCTCGAGAACGCGCTGGTCCGCTACCAGGTCGATGGCAAGTCACCGACGCCGCTCGGCACGCGCCACCCGACCATCACGCCGTTCCAGGCATTCCATGCGAACGATGGCTGGTTCGTGATCGCCGTGGGCAACGACACGCTCTGGTCGAAGTTCTGCGGCGCTGTTGGCAGGCCGGACCTGTTAGCTGACGCCCGCTATGCCACCAATGGGGAGCGGACCAAGCGCTATAACGAGCTGATACCGGAACTCGAGCGCATCTTTGAAAATAAATCATGTTCGGAATGGATAACACTGCTGGAAGCCGTGGGTGTGCCAAGCGCTCCGGTCAACACGATAGAACATGTCATGCAAGACCAGCAGCTGCTGGCGCGCAATATGTTCGTCACCGTGGATGACGACAAGGCCGGAGTCATAACGATTCCCGGCAACCCGATAAAGATGGAGTCGATACCGGAAAGCGACACGAGGCCCTCCGCCCCGGCCATCGGCGAACATACCGACGGAATACTCCGTGGCGTGCTCGGACTCGGTGACAAGGAAATAGCGGCACTGCATTCGGAAGGAGCCATCTGACATGAGCACCACAGCCAGGCCTGCCGCCGTGGGCCCAGCACCGCTTGCACCACTGGCGACCGCGCTTGCGTCCGGCCAGCTGTCGATTCGCGACGCCGTAGACCAGGAGCTGGCCCGGATCGAGGCTCATGAGGGTTCGATCCATGCCCTGCTGCCCGAACCCGGCCGTCGCGAACGCCTGCTGCGCGAGGCGGCGGAGCTTGAGGCTCGATACCCTGAGCCTTCGAAAAGGCCCCCGCTCTTTGGCGTGCTGCTTGGCGTCAAGGACATATTCGCGACCGATGGCTTCGAGACGCGCGCCGGATCGAAGCTGCCGGCCAGTCTGTTCGCGATGCCGGAAGGTCCGGTGGTAGCCGCGCTGCGGCGCGCCGGAGCACTGGTACTCGGCAAGACCGTGACGACCGAGTTCGCGTACTTCGCGCCAGGTCCGACGGCCAATCCGTGGAATGCCGCCCACACGCCGGGCGGCTCGAGCTCCGGTTCTGCCGCGGCGGTCGCGGCCGGTTTCTGCTCGCTGGCCTTGGGAACCCAGACCATAGGCTCCATATCGCGTCCCGCCGCGTTCTGCGGCATATCGGGGTGGAAACCCAGCTACGATCGAACGAGCCGCGCCGGTGTCGTGCCATTCAGCCCGTCGCTCGACCATGTCGGGTTCCTGGCCCCGGACGCTGCAGGTCTGGCACTCGCGGCGCCTGTCATTACCCCTGATTGGTCGGCGCCGGCATACCAGGAGGCGCTGCGCAAGTATGCACAGCGGCGCCCGATACTCGTCGTCCCCGATGGCCCATTTCTGGCCCAGACCGACGCCTCCGCGCTTGCCACCTTCGAGGCGACCGTCCTGCGGCTGCGGTCGGCCGGCTTCTCCATAATCCGGATCAATGCCTTCGATGACATCGAAGACATCAACGCGCGTCATCGCCGGATAGCGGCTGCCGAGATGGAGCGCACGCACCGAACCTGGTTCGCTTCGCACGGGCCGCTCTACGCCGAGGCGACGCGCGAGCTGATACTGAAGGGGGCCGCCATAAGCGATGATGAGCTGGAGCTGGACAGAAGCGGGCAGCTGTCGCTGCGCCGCGCGCTGGAGCGGGCACTCGAAGAGGCCGGCGCGGAATACTGGATCAGTCCGGCCGCTCCCGGACCGGCTCCCGCGGGTCTGGATGCGACAGGCAGTCCGATCATGAACCTGCCGTGGACTCATGCCGGCGTGCCGACACTGGCACTGCCGGCCGGGCTTTCCGCGGACGGTCTGCCCCTGGGCATTCAGATTGCCGGCCACTTTGGCAATGATGAACAGCTGCTGGCTCTGGGTGTGGCCCTGCAAGCATCGCTTGCGCTCTAGCACTGGCGGCTATAGCCGGAAGGTTGTCGGGGAGGCCAGTTGGCCTCCCCGTTTCATGAATCGGACATCATAGCTTCGTCAGCAGCGGATTGTATGTCTCTCCATAATCATAGACATCGATGGCCTCGGTCCTTTTCACAAAGCCGACGACGGCATAGGTGACAGGCGTGAAGACCGCCTCGATGACGGTCTTGAAGAGGTAATTGGAAAATATCATCACGATCAGCACATCGAGCGGATACGAACCAAGGAAGGCAATCGTCACGAAGAGCATCGTGTCAAAGAACTCTCCGACCAGCGTGGAACCGATCGTGCGCATCCACAGGTACCGTCCCTTGGTCAGTATCTTCATTCTGGACAGCACTACCGAATTCGAGTATTCGCCGGCAAAATAGCCCAGGATACTGGCCAAAGCGATGCGCGGAACCACCGCGAGTATGTTCTGGAAGTCGGTCTGGAAGGTCCACGACGGCTCGGCCGGCAAGGCACCGATCAACCATATATTGAACGACATGACGATCAGCATGCCAAGCCCTGTCCAGATCACCTTGCGCGACTCCCTGTAGCCATAGACTTCGGTCAGCACATCGCCAAAGATATACGACAACGGGAACAACAGCGTGCCGCCATCGAATACAAATGGCCCGAGCCGTATCATCTTGGCCGCGAGGATGTTGGACAGGATCAGCACGCCGACGAAGAATCCCGTGATGATGGGAAGCAGTCTTCCCCTATTCTCCTGCATTGTGGTTCGGCTCCTGCATCAAGTGTATTGAGGCCCGAGCATATCAGATAGCAGGAGTCTAGGGAACACCGTGATCAGGCCGCGGTACTTGATGAACGGGCACTCGACACCTTCAGGACCGCATGAAGGACCCGGCGCATCAGGGCTTCGAGCCGCGACAGCTCCTTCCTGGCCCTGAAGCCGAGCCTGAACCGGTTCTGTCCGGATTCCAGTTCCTTCACCAGCTTCTGGAAATCGAGCACCCGGTAATCAACGCATCGCCCCCGTTCGGTGCGAACGAACAGATAGACGGGCAGCATGGCCAGGCCGGTCACGCGGACGCACGTTTCGCCACCCGCGACGCCTCGCGCGATATGGATTCTGGCCAGGCAGGCGAGCCGCGAATCGGGCAGCGTCCGATGGATCGACAGCAGGTCTCCCAGCGCATACAGGATAAGGCCTTCCCGTTTCCGGCCATTGCGCGCGTCGGCGTAGGCATATCGCTCGACAGGCTGCACGTTGTGAGGATGATTGCCGATGATTACATCGATGCCAAGCTCAAGCACGCGGTGACCCATTTCCAGGATATTCCGCGCCGGGTACGTCTCGAACTCGAGGCTCCAATGGAGCAGCGCCACGACGACTTCGGCGCCGGCGGCTTTCGCGGCAGCGACCTGCAGTGCGACAGGCGCAATGTCGGTGTCAGGCTTGTTCAGGCGAACGTAGTTGACGAGATATTCCTTGCCCTCCGGCACGACGCTGGTATTGATACCAAAGGTGTAGGAGACGAAGGCAATCCTGATGCCCTTTCGCTCCACCATCACGACGCGGTCTCGTTCATCCGGGCTCCTCGAGGTTCCAACATGCAGGCATCCCTTGGAGTCGAGAAGGTCGAGCGTTTCGCGGAGTCCTGCCTCACCCATATCAAGACAGTGGTTGTTGGCAGTCGAAAGAAGGTTGATGCCCCGTCCGTCATCGATGATGCGATCGAGCATCTGCGGGCTGTTGTTGAGCAGGCCGGGCTTCATGATGCTCTTCGGTATGTAGCAGGGCGGAGCCGATGACATGATGGGCGACTCAAGGTTCGCATACACGATGTCGCCTGTCAGGTAGAAGTCGCGGACATCATCCCACAAGGCCCCGGTCGTCTCCGGCGCAAGGCCCGCATATGCCATCACATCACCGCCGGCGCAGAGCTCCAGCGAGGTGGATTCGACGAAGTCATCACGCGGCCGGAAATCAAGATCCTGGTCGCGGAAATGGGCCTCGATGCCGGAGTCCGGTTCGGCACGCTCTATCGGCCCAAAATAATACTTGTAGCCCCACCAGTACCGCTCATCGCGATCCATGTGCGCGGCATTGCCTTCCAGTGCACGAGCCGCGCGGAACGTCGTGCGATGCCGGAGCCCATAGAGCCAGCAGGCAATCTTCACCATCGTATCTGCCATGATGCCCCCATCATGCCCGCCTCTGGCCGGACGCTCCGGCCAGAGGGAGCGCTCATCTCATTGTGCCGCGGCCTTGTGTACCACCGTGATCTGTCCCTTCTTATACAGGAACCGGGCGCCGAATATGGTTATCGGAAGCAATACCAATATCGCGACGCCCTCCCATCCCTTGATGGGGAACACCAGGTAGTGGATGACCGCGACAACGATCAGCGGCAGCACGATGGCCTTCCACTGGCCGTGCACCTCGACCGCGCCCGCATCGCCGCCGGCGAGGAAGGCGACCATGAGGGCGCCAAACAGCGCGGGCAGCACATTGGCCATGGCGATTTTGACGGAAGCGCTCGCAAAGATCGGCGCGAGCGGCGCCAGAAGCAGCGCGGCGACGATTATGACGGCCGTCGTCACGATGGACGAGATGGCCACGGAGATGGTGGAGAGAACCTCACCCTCCTCGCTCGCGGGTTGCACGCCGGCGTTCTTGAGCGCATTCATCGCGCACGGCAACTTGATGTTCGACACGTTGCCGGCCTCGAAGGTCAGGTACGAAGCGCCCGAGCCAAGCAAAGGCACGAAGCTGACGATCTCCGATATCGCAATCGGCGTCAGTATCAGGAACAGCCCGAGCGTCGCCTTGAGTACCGTTGCCAGGCTGGGAAAGATGCCATAGACCGCACACGTAATGGTCGGTATGGCAAAGAGGATGATGAAGAATATGCCGAAGCTGATACGACCCACCCTGTTGATCCTGTTGAAATACTGATCCCTGGTTTCCATACTCTTCCCCCTACTTCAGCAATGAGGTCCAGAGTACGGCAGAGCACATACCCAGGATAAGGCTGAACGCCAATATGAAGTTGCCAAGCCACGCCATCTTGAATTTCTTGGCGATGGCTGCCTGAAACAGCGTCAATACGATGCTGGTGAAGAATGTCGCAACCGCCACCAGCCCCTGCCCGAAGAATGGAACGACGAAAACCGCTATCACGGCAAAATACAGCACGCCGATGGCGACCGTGCCGAAATCTCCGGCACCGGCCTTCATCTTGCTTGCCAGCGAATCGACCTTCTTGATGAAAATGATGTCGAGTATCATGGCGCCGGCAAGGCCGCCTGTCATGGCGTACATGATGGCGCCCAATGGCTGCACGCCTGCCTTCGCCGCATCTGCCAGTTTCGCGAAGCCCAGCGCACTGGTGGCCATGTTCGCCGCCATGAGCTCGTAACTGACGCTTCCGATGACCGAGAGCCTGAGCCACGGCCAGGCTATGCCAAGGCTGGGCGCGAGGACCGCCAGCCCGAGTGCGACGGCGATTGAAGGCGCTATGGTGAAGACCGCCGACGACTTGATCGTGTTGGATATCACCTTTCCATCGATACCCAGCTCACGGGCCCGCTTGAGTGACATCCTCAAGAACAGGACGCATTGCAGCATCAGGTACGCGATCCCGGCTCCGACAAGAATGAAGAGCAATCCTCCATTGGCTACATCGAAGAACTTCACATTGGCCTCCTTGAACGAGATGCTTATGGAGCGTTGGCGCTCCGCATAGCCTTGAGTACATCATCGGGACCTATCGCTTCGGGAATTGGGCACACGTAGTCATGGCCGACCGTCGAGCCATGCTCCTCTTTGGCTCGCCTGGCGATGCCCGGATCCAGAAAGACCTGGACAGCGGCCAGCCCCAGTGCGCCGGCGGCAGCCATCATCCCCTTGTGGCCGATTGATGAAGCAGCCTGAGCGGTATTCTGCCAGGAGTGAGGCTGGGTCCCGAGGGCTGCGGTGGCATAGACGATCTGTCCGGTTGGAATCACCTGGCTCACATCTCCCACATCGGTGGAACCCGGCAGGCAGATGTCGCCGCCGAAGAGCGGAGCTATGATGGTATCGAGAGGATTCTGCCCTATCGCATCCAGAATCGCCTTGCCCTGCGTCTGCTGTATCTGCGCCCGGATGGTAGCCAGCTCGGTCACCGTCAAGGTGGCCCGGAACCGGTCCGCCAGTTCCAGGTCTGCGGGTTCGAATGCCGGAGCGCCAACGGTCTCCATGCATTGCTGCAGGAGTTCGCCCAGTACATGATTGGGAACATAGTCCGACAGGCCTTGCGACAGGGTAATCTTCAGACTGGTACCGGTCATCATCGCGGCGCCCTTGGCTACCTCGCACAGGCGCTCATAGACCTCTCGAGCCTGAGCTATGCGCGGCGCGCGGCAATAGTAGAACGATTCTGCCGATGCCTGTACCACATTCGGGGCGCGGCCGCCGGCGTTGGTAATCGCATAATGCATGCGCGCCTCGGGAATGATGTGCTCCCGCAGATAGTTCGCTCCGACGTTCATCAGCTCCACGGCATCCAGAGCACTGCGCCCAAGGTGAGGAGCGGCCGCCGCATGCGAGGCCTTGCCTTCAAATCTGAAATACACGGCGATATTGGCCAATGAACGCGCCTGCCATACCGAATTGATGTCGCTTGGATGCCAGGTCAGGGCAAGATCGACATCATCGAACACGCCGGCGCGGGTCATGAAGGTCTTGCCGCAACCGAATTCCTCGCCCGGGCAACCATAGAATCGTATCGTGCCCGGCGTGCCGGTCTCCTTCAGGAAGTCTTTGGCCGCGATGGCGGCAGCCAGGGATCCGACGCCAAGCAGGTTGTGTCCGCAGCCGTGGCCATTGGTACCGGCATGCAACGCCTTCTTCTCCGGCAGACCGGCTTCCTGCGACATGGCCGGCAGAGCGTCATACTCACCGAGCATGGCGACCACGGGCCCACCCGAGCCATAGCTGGCGGCGAATGCCGTCTCGATGCCGGCTATGCCGCGCTCGAGTGCAAACCCCTCACGCTCGGCAGCCGCTGCGAGCGCTGATGATGATCCGTACTCTTCGAACCCGGTCTCCGCCAACCGCCAGATTTCGTCGCTGAGCCTTGAAAGGACTTCCTGGTTTCGCGCCAGGCTGCCCAGAATCGAATGCAGCTTGTCCATACGCCTACCTCGTTGAGCATGCGATACCCGGATCCGGAATCACTCCACATTTAGACGCGCGTCTAAATTAAAATCTGACTATACGTCCGCTTTTTGCAGCTGTCAAGAAATTTCTACGCTCGTAGAAATTGATTTTGTGCTATTTTATCCATGAAGGAGTCGTAGCATGGCCTACAAGAAGAGTGGTGAGACTCGAGACAGACTTTTGAAGGCCGCGGCCAGAATATTCTCGGAGCGCGGGTACTATGAGACCGACATAGGAGAGATCGCGGGCGAAGCCGGCATAGGTCGAGCTTCTTTCTACTATTACTTCGCGGACAAGGAGAAGGTAGCCCGGGCGGTATTCGACTCGTATGTCGACCGCATCATGAGCGCCGCGGACACGATCATCGCCAGGAATACCATCGTGGCCCTTCCGGACCACCAGCGGACAGAGGAAGCACTCCGGACCTTCATTGAGTATATACTGATGTTCAAATACATAGCCCTCAATCGTGCGACACACGCGGTCTACTATGACCTGGTAAATTTCGCCGATTACGATGCCGCCAACATGAACCGCCTGAAGCGGACAACCTTCAGGGATACCGGCAAGCTTGCCGCCCTGTATGGCAGGATACTGTCCGACGATGAAATCACGGCCCTGATCATCACGACCAACGCCCAGGCAAAGTCGATATTCAAGGCAATCCTGAACGGGGTCCTGGGCTTCGACCTCGTCAAGGCGACAGACTACTTCTTCCGTCATGCCCTGCTGCCCGACATCCCAATTCCGGAACCTGAATATCGGACGCTGCTTGCGGCGGCGTTCGAGCTCTGCGACAGCGTCTCACTCGACTGAGCCAGTCGGTGGAGCCACAATCATCGCTTCGCCTTCTGCAGCTTCTTGGCGGCCCTGCTCCGTATCTTCCACTTGTCCTTCTCCGCCTTGCGCGCCAGCGGATTGGTCTTCGTCTCGAGGAAGCGCGCCTCGGCGAGCAATTTGAGCCAACTCTGGTAGCGCTCCATGGTGATCGACCCATCAGCGAGCCCCGCCTTGACCGCGCAACCCGGCTCGTTCTGGTGGGAGCAGTCGGAGAATCGGCACGACGCGGCGGCAGCCTCAATCTCGGTGAATACGCCGCCGACACTATCGTCTCCGAGCCAGAGCTGTACTTCGCGCAGCCCTGGCGTGTCGATGATCATGGCCCCGTTGTGCAGCGAGAACAGCGTGCGCGCGGTCGTGGTGTGCCTGCCACGCTGGTCAAAATCCCGGACCGCGCCCGTCGCGTTGAGCCGCGCTCCGGCCAGCGCGTTGAGCAGCGTCGATTTGCCCGATCCTGACGAGCCCAGCAGTACCGACGTCGAGCCTGGCACAAGGAAATGGGCCATGCGTTCGAGCCCTGCGCCGGTCAGCGAGCATACCGGGAAGGCTGGGGCGAAGGGGCAGGCTTCGCTGGCCGCGGCTACGAGCTCGGCAATGCCATCGCCCGCCAGGTCTGCCTTCGTCACGACGAGCACCGGAGCAGCGCCGGATTCAAGTGCCAGCGTCGCGTAGCGTTCGATGCGGCGCACACTGAAGTCATTGCCCGCCGCGGCGACGATGAAGACGGTGTCGATATTTGCGGCAATCACCTGTTCCTCGACCTTGTCGTATCGAGTATCACCGGCGGCCTTGCGCGAGAATGCCGACCGCCTTGGCAACACCGCCTCGACGATTACCGTCTCGTCACTCGATAGCCCGAGGCGTGGCCGGAGCGCCACCCAATCACCGGTGGCCGGCCACTCGCTGCCAGTGCCGCAGCGAGCGGAGAGATGGCCCGAGGGTTTGGCCTCCAGTTCCACGATTCCGTCCGCGCCACCAAGGGCGGCTACCAGGAAGGAGCCGCGCCTGACTTCCAGCACGCGCGCAGGCTCCAATCCCGCCTGCAGCCCTTGAGCAAAGAAGTCGCACCAACCCATATCGACGAGCGGAGTGCGGCCCATCGAGTGCAATTCGATCTCCATGCCGTTTGCAGTATCCATTCCTTCTTGCCCCATACAGGCCCCACGCCTTGACGCGACGCCTAATCCATGTAGACTTGTTCGGAGGCTACCTTCGAGTGCCAATCGCCGTCAATGAAAGTAGTGGCCTTTTGCGGGTGATACTTTGATTGTACCTGAAATGTAATTGTCGATTGGCCATATAGTGGTGATGATCACCATCGCGAGTGCAACAGAATGGGAGCATTGATGCAAGTAGATGTACGGACTCTGACGCTCGTGCTGGGTCTGCTTTTCTTCGTACAGACTCTGGTTCTTTCCCTGCAATATCGGATCAGCCCGGCATTTCGCGGACAGCTCTGGATAGCCGCCGGAAACGGGATGGAGGCGCTGGGCTTCTTCTTCCTGATCCTTCGCGGCAATCAATCATTGCTCCTGCTTTCCATCCTTGGCAGCAATGCTTGCATCGCCGCTGGCATGATCCTGATATTCATGGGCATATTGCGCTTCATCGACATGCGCTTCCCACTGTACGGAATCTGGATGTTCTACGGCCTGTTCCTTCTGATTGTCCTCTATTTCTCGGTGATCCACGATAATACGCTCGTTCGTGTCGTCAATCTGGCGATCCTGTCCGCGATGGTCAACGGCCTCGTTGCATACGCGCTCTTGGTTCACGTCAACATCCATTTCAGGACTACGGCCAGAATCCTGGGCGGCATCTTTGCCGCATACGCGCTCCTGTTCGTCCTGCGGCTGGTCTCTGCCCTGGCCGCTTCGCATCAATTCACGTCGGTCTTCTCACCATCATTTTCGCAAGGCATCTTCTATGGCGGAGCGATAGTGCTGAGCAGCCTCTACACGTTCACATATATCCTGATGATCAACCAGCGCCTGCAGAGTGAAGGGTCGGAATCGCAACGACGCTTTGAGCTCATCTTCGAGACGACGCCAGACGCCATCATGATAACCAGACTCAATGATGGGCTGATCGTCGCGGCCAATGAGGCCTTCACCAGCATCACCGGATTCGCAAGAGATGAATTCATCAAGCGACCGATTCTCAGCCTGGGGATCTGGCCAGCCGCCGAAGAGCGGGATCGATTTGCCCAGACCCTCAAGGAGACCGGCGCATGCCACAATGAGGAATTCACCTTCCATCGCAAGAATGGAACCTCTTTCACTGGAATGGTTTCCGCGAGGACGCTTACGATGGAGGGACAACTCCATATCATCAGCGTTACGCACGACATTACGAGCCGCAAACAGTCCGAAGAGGCATTGAAGGAGAGCGAGGGTAAATTCAGGGAATTGGCCGATATGCTTCCGCAAATCGTGTTCGAGACTGACGAGCGGGGCAATCTGACCTTCGTCAATAGACAGGCATATCCGCTGTGTGGCTACTCGCCGGACGACAATCTGATCGGCGCAAGCACCCTGAGCTTCTACCCCCCGGAAGACAGGGCTCGCGCGATCGAGAACATACAGAATCGCATGGTGGGCAAACCGATGGGCAGCAATGAATATCGAATCATCAGAAAGGATGGTTCCACCTTCCCCGCGCTGGTCCACTCCACAACCATCATGCGCAATGGGAAGCCCGCGGGGCTGCGCGGAATGATTGTGGACATTTCCGAGCAGAAGGACACAGAGGCGAAGATACGGGAGCTGCTGCAGCAACTGGAAATCGAGAAGAGATATGCCCAGGAAAGCGCGATTACCGATGGCCTGACACTCTTGTACAACCGTCGACACTTTGATGCGATGCTGCGCAGCGACTTCTTCCACAGCAAGCGAACGGGGGGCGTCTTCTCCCTTATCATGCTCGATGTAGACTATTTCAAGAAATACAATGATACCTATGGCCACCTGGCAGGGGATGATTGCCTCAGACATATCGGAGGAGTTCTGAAGCAGATAGTAGGACGAACTCACGATACGGTAGCCCGCTATGGAGGAGAGGAATTCGCCGTCATCATGCCCGAAACCGACGCGCGCGGAGCGCTCGTCATCTCCAACCGGATCCGTGAAGGCGTCATCGAGCTGAATCTGCCCCACGCAGCTTCCGACACGGCGCCGATGGTAACCATCAGCATCGGTGTTGTCACGCTTCGGACGTCGGATCATGAGACACAGGATCAGGTGATAGCGCTGGCCGACGAGGCCCTCTATGAGGCAAAGAGGACGGGCAGAAATCGTGTGGTGCACAAGAACCTCACAGAAAGCGAAAGCCCACATCAATTCCTGCAATTGATCTGGAATCCGGGCGACAACTGTCAGAATGCCATCATTGACCAGGAACACCAGATGCTGGTGCTGCATTCCAATGAGCTGCTGGAGTGCATGATCCATGGCACCGACAGGCAACAGCTCGTCCAGGACATGGCCAACCTGCTGAACGAGGTTATCGTCCACTTCAACGATGAGGAGAAGATCCTTGCAGAGCGGTCATACCCGCAGCTGCACGAGCATGCGGTCCTGCACAAGGCACTGGTCGACCAGGCCATGCGGATAATGGAAAGCTGCAAGAGTGGTACGCTTTCTCAGGGAGAGCTGATCAATTTTCTTGTCTATGAAGTGATAGTCCACCATATGCTGACCGAGGACAAGAAGTACTTCCCATATGTCGGGACTGAGTATGAGCCGACAGCGCAGGACGCAAACCACAGCCAGGCCTAGGCCGTTCGCCGCGACATGGAATCTCCCGGCAGCCCTGGCTGCGTAGCGTCATATTTTCTCCATGGCGGCCAGGCTGCTGGAGCGGAAGCGCCATATTTTCCATGCGGAGGACCGCCGATGCCGGATGCAGAGAAGAAGCGAGAGAGTAGTCGAGAACGGGTCTACAGGATGGCCGTCGGAACCGTATACCCACTGTATGTTCAGAAGGCAGAAAGAAAGGGCCGGACAAGAAACGAAGTCGATGAAATCATCACATGGCTGACTGGATACGATACGGAGGCACTGCAGAAGATCCTGGCCGATGGGACCGACTTCGAGACCTTCTTTCGTTCGGCTCCACGAATCAACCCGAATGCATCGAAGATCACGGGCTTGATCTGTGGCTGGCGAGTAGAGGAAATCGATGATGAGATCATTCAAGAAGTCCGCTACCTCGATAAACTCATTGATGAGCTGGCCAAGGGCAGAACCATGGAGAAGATACTGAGAAAGTGAGGCCCATGCTTGCTTGGCGCCGTATTCCTACAAGTCGAACGCCACTGCGATCTCCGTCCCCTCTTCTCGTTCTATCCGTATTGTTCCATTCAATTGTCGAGCAAGTGCGTGTACGAGCTGCAGCCCGAAGCCAGTCGGCTTTTCAATATCGATGGATTCCGGAATTCCCGATCCATCATCCCTGACTGAAACCACTACGCGTCCATCCATTTCTTTGGCGGATACGATAACCAATCCACTTCGCCTGCCCTTGAAGGCATACTTCATGACATTGGTAAGGAGCTCGTTGACAATGATCCCCAGCGTCTGAAGCCTCTTCGCATCCAGCATGAAGTCATCGAGATCCTTCTCTCCTTTCACATCCTTGCCGTTCGGAAAGTTCTCCAAGACATCATCAACCAGCGAAGACAGGTACTCCCTGACAGACAGCTCATTGAAATCAGCTGCGCGATAGAGTTTGTCGTACAATAGAGACATGCTATGAATCCTGCTGCCAGCATCTTCCAAGGCTCTGATCGCCTCTGGTTCCGTGAGTATCCCAGCCTGAAGAGAGAGCAGACTGCTGATCGTATTCATGTTGTTCTTGATGCGATGATGAACTTCTTTCAGGATGAGTTCCTTTTCATCGAGCAAGGCGCTTATCTTCCTTTCGGCCTCTTTCTGTTCGGTGTTGTTCAAGATGAAGCACGTAAGCCCCACGACGTCGCCATTTGATGCTCGTATCGGAGACCAATAGTCAAGCCAGCTCTGCCGCGACAGCTTCTCATCGCCATAATCTTCAACAACGACAAAACTCTCACCCGCCAAGGCTCTATCGGAATTTTCTCTTGCCCTCCTGCCATCTTCATGACTGCCAATCATTTCAAGGATGCTGGTTCCGACTCGTATGTCCTTGCCCCATATTTGCTTCATTACCTCTCTATGTCTTGAGTTGAAAGCCAGGTAGCGGTATTGCGTGTCCAGAGCGAAGACAATCACCTCTGGATGACTCTCCAATATCGATGACAGCAAGTTGCTTGTAGATTGCAGCAGGTCTTCCGCCCTCTTCTGCTCGTCTATGTCCGCATGAGTTCCGCAGAGCCTGATTGGTTTGCCATCCACATCACGCTCATACGTCTTCCCGCAGTCCTGAATCCATTTATAGCTACCACTTCTGGTCTTCATCCTGTACTTGATTCTGAAGGAGTCAGAGATTCCTCTGTAACAGTCTCGTACAGCTCTATCCACCATCTCACGATCATCGGGATGTTGCAGGTCAACACCTTGTTGAACGCTATCACCAATCTCTGCAAGGCTGTAACCCAGCATCTCAGCCCATCTCTGATTCCGTTTGACCTTGTTGGCCTTCAAGTCCAGCTCCCATTCGCCGAGACCATTTACCTCCAAAGCGAATTGTAGCCGTTCCTGTGTCTCTCGCAGGGCTTCTTCCGTCTTCTTCCTTACAGTTATGTCCCGGCACGAAACATACGCGCCAAGATATGCACCTGAATCATCGTATAGAAATTTCGAGTGATCCTCTCGCCAGACATATTGACCGTCGACTCGCTTGACTCGATAGGTATACGTCAATTCTTGTCTCTTTCTCTCGATAGCCTCGTATATTGATGCGAAGAGAGCATCCCTATCGTCCGGGTGTATTTCTGGCAATATCGCATCATAACCCTTTCCCATCTCTTCAGCTTCCGAGTAGCCAAGCTGTCTCAGATAGGCAGGCGATGTATAATCAATCGTGCCTTCCGCAGTGAAGTGGACTATTCCATCTGATGTGTTTTCGCTGATATGCCGGTACTTCTCTTCGCTCTCAAGCAATGCTTCCTCAATCATCTTTCGTTCTGTAATATCCAGCGACACACCGAGAAGACCGCTTATTCCACCTTCAGTATCGAACAGAGGGATCTTGCTCGTATCAAGCCAGATACTTGAACCGCTACACGTATGTTGGGTTTCATGAAGATGCATTACCGGTACGCCCGCGTCCAGGACCATCCGGTCTGCCTTCCTATAGCCGTTGGCTTCATGTTCATTCCAGGGCATCTCATAGTCTGACTTTCCAACTATCTCTTTAGCCGACTTGAGTCCCGCCGATTGCGCAAAAGCCAGACTGCATCCCCTATAGATGGAATTTTGATCTTTCCAGAATATGACCCCGGGGAAATTATCCATTATGCTTGCAAGGAGCTGCGCATTCTCATGATCGCTCTGTGAATTCGTTTTCAAGACCTGCCTCGCATCAAACAACTTGAAGGCCATCTTGATTGAAGCATCAAGAACGGTTATGGATGAATTCTTGACCACATAGCCATAGGATGTGATTCGTTCCGTTCTTTCGACAAACTCCCGTTCGCTATGGGAAGAGACGAATACAATCGGAATGTCATGAGCGCCAAGTATGATCTCAGCGGCCTGTGTCCCATCGATGCCCTCACCCAGATTGATATCCATGAGAACAAGATCAATCTCAGGCATATTCCTTACAGCCTCTATAGCCTTTTCGCCTGTATTGACAGTCCTGACCGCATAGCCATATTTCTCAAGTTGCATCTTCTCGGACATGGCGAGAATTACTTCATCTTCGACGAGGAGCAGTGTCTTCTGTGTGCTTTCAGGCATATCAACCTCATCCATCGCGTGGTTTGCTCGTGTATTGCATACGGAGTATAATCAAAGGCTGGCTTACTGTGAATCGAGCCGCCTCATCATCGGGGCACGCATGATCACCCCGAGATCGCGAATCAAGGCCGCATGGCTGGAGAAGCCATTGCCTGTCAGCTCCAGGACTACCTATGTGCAATGGCCAACGGAAAAGAGCCGCCAGGTTGATCAAGGATTTCATCCGGCAGGAAGCGACGGGTGGCATAGCGATTGGATTCATGATATATTCGCAAGTCCCATTGGGTATCAGGGAACTGCCCTGATCGACACTGACAATTACCGCCTTGTGAGGCTCACGTGGATGCTGACAACCTGACAGAAGAGATGAAGGCGGCTGTCGCTCTGCTTGAAGACGAGAGCCAGCGCCTGATCTGGATTTCCGGTCGCGCCGGCACAGGGAAGTCTACCTTTCTTCAATATCTCAATGAGAAGATCAGACCCCGGAATACTGTCTATCTCGCCCCTACTGCCGTGGCCGCCCTGACCATTGGCGGACAAACGATCCACAGCTTCTTCTGGCTTGATCCAAAAGAAGAGGCATATTTTGAGACAACGCTCGATCCCGAAAGAGAACGCCAGCTGCATCCCCGCCTGGCCATGGTTGAAACGATAGTCATCGACGAGATATCCATGGTTCGCGCGGACCTGCTCGATGAGATGGACCGACGGATGCGCAAGGCCAAGGGTCACTCAGAGCTTCCCTTCGGTGGATCGCGTCTCGTGCTGTTTGGCGATGCCTACCAGCTTCCACCGATTACGCCTGATCCGTTCAGCTCTACGGGACAGTTGTTCGAGAGGCGGTACAAGAGCCCCTTCTTCTTTTCATCGAAGGTTCTCCGCACGAAGGCTCGAAGAATCTGCCGGATAGAGTTCACGAGAGTCTTCCGTCAGAATGAAGTGGACTTCCTCGCCACTCTTGATCGGTGCCGCTCTGGCGAGACAACAGAAGCCGATCTGGACCTGCTCCAGTCACGCGTCCTTCCCGAAGGGAAGAAACCGCCCGCCGACCATATCGTTTTGACGGCGAGAAATGACGAGGCTCGCCGACTGAATCAGTACCGTATCAATGCCCTGCCGGGGCAGACCCGAAGCTA
>MTLE01000491.1_pt6 | contig 40463 bp, 42 predicted proteins | sample 1982461 | NCBI WGS metagenome assembly MTLE01 (sample SAMN05712605, study PRJNA340218) | biofilm metagenome | isolation source: sample SPL anode biofilm adapted to -200 mV | place: USA | collected 2012-02-03
TCATCTCCCCCTGGAACTTCCCCTTCGAGCTGGCCATGTCCCCGGCCGTGGCGGCCCTGGCCGCGGGCAACGCCGTGATCCTCAAGCCCACCTCCGCCGCGCCCTTGGTGGGCGATCTCATCGAGAAGCTCTTCGTCGAGGCCTTCCCGGAGTGGCCCGGACTGGCGCAGGTGGTCCACGGGCCCGGCAAGGTGGGCACGGTCGTCGCCACGGCGCCGGGGGTGGACTTCGTGTGCTTCACGGGCTCCACCTCCGTGGGCCGGGAGCTCCAGACCCGCCTGGCGCCCCTGCTGCGGCCCTGCCTTCTGGAACTGGGGGGCAGCGATCCGCTCATCGTGTGCGCCGACGCCAACCTGGAGCGGGCCGCCAACGCCGCGGTCTTCGGGCGCTTCAGCAACAACGGGCAGGTGTGCGCCGCCGTGAAGCGGGTGTACTGCCATGAGTCCATCAGCCGCTCCTTCGTGGAGAAGGTGCTCGCCAAGGTGGCCGCGCTCAAGGCGGGCCCCTGGGACGATCCCGCCTCGGACGTGGGCCCCCTGGCCAACGACCGGGCCATCAGCAGCCTCCGGTCCCTCCTGCACGACGCCCTGGACAAGGGCGCCAAGTTGGCGGCGGGAGGCTTCCCGGCCATCCAGGCCGGCTGGTACTGGCAGCCCACGGTGATCACCAACGTGGATCATTCCATGCGGATCATGAAGGAGGAGACCTTCGGGCCCATCCTCCCCATCTGCACCGTCAAGGACGACGAGGAGGCCATCGAGCTGGCCAACGACAACGACTACGGCCTGGACGCCTACGTCTTCACCAACGACATGCGCCGCGCCCAGAAGATCGCCAACCGCCTCCGGGCCGGATCCGTGGACATCAACGACGTGGTGGTCAACTACGTCATCCGGGACCTCCCCTTCGGAGGCGTGAAGCAGTCCGGCCAGAACCGCCACCACGGGAAGATCGGCCTGCGCCTGTTCACCGACTACAAGGGCATGGTCATCGACGACGGCTCGGCCGACACCGAACCCGGGTGGTTCCCCTACACCGAGGCCAAGCTGGAGCAGGCGAAGGAGCGGTGTTCCCGCCCTTGACCCCGGGTCGGCCCCCCCTGTTGGTGCGCAATGGCCTAGACTAGGAACCAAGGGAGTTCCATGGCGCACAAGGGTGTCCTCGTCATTTCAGTCGAACCGGAGAGCCTGGCCTGGGAGGCCGGCCTCCGGGCCGGCGACACCCTGTTGGAGATCAACGGGGAGCCGGTGCTGGACCAGCTGAGCTACCAGTTCCTCATCAGCCAGCGGGACGAGACCCGCCTGGACTTCAAGCGCCCCGACGGGAGCCTCGGCTCGGCCCTGGTGGAGAACGGGGAGAACGGCATCGGCCTGGACCTGGCCCAGGACCAGGTGAAGGTCTGCAAGCAGAACTGCATCTTCTGCTTCGTGCTCCAGATGCCCAAGGGGTACCGGAAGTCGTTGTACCTGAAGGACGAGGACATCCGGCTCTCCTTCCTGTACGGGCATTTCAGCACGCTGTCCTCCAGCGACGACGCGGAGCTGGACCGCATCGTGCGCGAGCGCCTCTCCCCCATCCACGTGAGCGTCCACGCCACGGACCCCGTGGTGCGGGCGAAGGTGGTGGGCAACCCCCGGGAGGGGAACATCCTGCGCAAGATCGACCGGCTCCTGGAGGGGGGCGTGGACATCCACACCCAGGCCGTGCTGGTGCCCGGCATCAACGACGGCGAGGTGTGGGAGCGCACCGTGCGGGAACTCTGGGAGCGGCGGGCCTACCAGACCGAGGGTCCCTGGGCCGGCAAGGGCGGGGTCCTGAGCCTGTCCTGCGTCCCCGTGGGGCTCACGGCCCACCGGGACGGCCTGCCCACCATTCCCGACGTGGACCCCGCCTTCGCGGCGGCGTGGACCCGGCGCTGGATCCCCGAGGTGCGGCGCCACACGGCGGAGAACCACGGGGAGCCCTGGCTGCTGCTGGCCGACGAATGGTTCACCCGCGCGGACATCCCCGTGCCGGGCCGGGCTTTCTACTCCCAGTCCTGGGCCCAGCTGGAGAACGGCGTGGGCCTCGTGCGCAAGTTCCTGGAGCACACCCGGCGCTTCGTCCGGACCCCCAAGGCCCGGGCCTTCGGGGGCCGCAAGGTGCTGGTGCTCACCGGCAGCAGCTTCGCCCCGGTGCTCAACCGCACCCTGGCCCAGGTGAACCGTCTGTGCGGCAGCGAGCTGCGGTCCGTGGCGGCCGCCAACAACGCCTTCGGCACCAATGTGACCGTGGCGGGCCTGTTGTGCGGCCGGGATCTGGCCTACGCCGCCCACGCCGACCGGGACGCCCACGGCGGCAACCCCCGCTGGGTGGACGCCGTGGTGATCCCCAGCGCGTCCCTGCGGGTCCACACCGGCCCCACCGACCAGTACGCCCTGGACGACGGCAGCGAGCCCACCCCCGCCAACCAGTTCCTGGACGACATGACCCTGGCCGAGCTGGAGCGCGAGGTGGGGGTCCCCGTGGTCCCCAGCGGCGCCAACCTCTCCCAGCTCCTGGACCACCTCCGCGCCAGCGACCGGTTCCACACCGCCGGCATGAACCTGCCCCAGGGGGCGTACAACCCCTAGGCGCCTGGCAGCTGTCAGGGCCGGGCTCCTCCATCCCGCCCCGTTTCGTTGTCGCCGGCAAGCCGGCGCCAACGATTGAATTGGCCAGGGATAGAGGGGATGGACGAGGGTGAGGAAGGATAAGGGAGAATCAAAATCAGCTTCGTTTCAGGCTTTCCCGCGAAAGCCCAGCCGCCGGCCCTCCGAATCCCCTTGATCCCGTGGGCGTTCGGCGAAAAAATACCCATCGCCCCCCGGCAAGTTCAACGCGCGGTCCAAACCCGGCCGGATTCCCCTTCGGGAACCCGGGCCGGCCCACCGGAGACAGGTCCATGACCCCCGACGCCCTCCTCGCCTTCATCATCGTGGCCTCCCTGGCCGCCATGGTCCTGGTGCTGGCGGTGGTGTTCGGCAACAACCGCCGCCGCCGGGAGCGCCGGCGGCGGCGGCTGTTCGCACCCATCGAGCGCCGCAAGAAGGCCCGGCGGCAGAAGTCCATCGGCCCCTACCTGGCCTGGCGGGTCAAGCTCCTGCGCGGCCGGAAATGAGAACGGGCCGGAAGATTCCGGCCCGTTCCCTCGGATCCCTGGGGATCGTCTAGCTGGTGGGGGTGCGCTTCTTGACCGCGGCCACCACCTTCACGTCGCCGCCGTCCAGGCCGGTGCCGACGAATTCCGGACGGAGGGCGGTTTCCCGCTTGGCCCGGTCGCTGGCGACCTTGATCTGGTCGAGGACGTTGACGGCATACTGGTACGCCTGCTCCTCATCCACCCGCAGGAAGACCTTGCGCATGCCCGAAGGCTGCAGCTGGACCACGGGGGAGAGCTTGTCGGCCAGCTCGGAGAGCTGGATCTTGTCGTTCTGGAGCATGAGATCGCCGTTCTGGTCGATGGTGACGACCAGAGGGGGATTCTTCGGATCGGGCGGGGTGGGACGATCCACCTTCACCACCTGGGGCACCACGACGGGCAGGGCCTTGGAGAGGCCGGGCACCATCACGATGAACACGATCAGAAGCACGAGAACGATGTCGATGAGGGGCGTAACGTTGATATCGCTTTTGGCTTTGCCCTTAGGGCCACCGGCGTCCATTATTTGGCCCCCCCAGTGCTCTTGTCCTCGCTGGTGACGATGGAGGCCTCGTCGGCCCCGCCCTCACGGCAGATCTGGAAGAGCTCGTCCACGTTTTTGAAGGGAATGTCGGCGTCGGCCTTGATGAACACGCGCCGATCGGAAAGGTACATCATCGACTGCTTGATGTATGCGATGAGCTGCTGCTTCTTGGCGTCATCCTTGTAGGTGAACGTCAGAGCGTTGCCCTTGGCATCCTTGGCGTCCTTGTCGTCCACCATGATCGGGGCCGGGCCATCGATGACGCCCTTGGCGTCGCGGTGGGCGGGGAGGATCAGGGTGAGGTACTTGGCACCTGCCTGGGTTTCGGGTTTCAGACTGTGCTTGGACAGCGGGAGCCGCACAGCGTTGTTCACGGCGGGCGTGATCACGATGAAGATGATCAGCAGCACCAGAACGATGTCCACAAGTGGGGTTACGTTGATATCCGCTTTAACCCCAGACTTGCCACCACCACCTGCATCCATGGTGACCTCCTAGATAGGTCCGGGGAATCCTTCTCAGGGTTCCCCGGGACCGGGGTTAAATTCTTAGGCCTGCTGGCTCTCGCGGCGGATGAACTCGTCGATCATCTGGCTGGCGGCGTTGTTGATGTTGGTGACCATCTTGTCCTGCTGGGCGGTGTAGAGGTTGTAGATCCACACGGCGGGAATGGCGGCCATCAGACCGAGGGCGGTGGTGCCCAGGGCCTCACCGATGGAACCGGCCAGGGCGTTGATGTCGCCGGCGCCCTTGGTCTTCAGGTCGGAGAACACCTTGATGATGCCGATGACGGTGCCGAGCAGGCCGATGAAGGGGGCCAGGGCGCCGATGGTGGCCAGGCCGAGCATGCCCTTCTTGAGCAGGTCGGTGACTTCGGCGGTGCCGCGGACGATGGCGCGCTCAACGGGCTGGATCACGTCGTGGGACTCGTGGAGGGCCTTGAGCTGCTTCTCGTACTGGAAGATGTCCAGGCCGTGCTTGAGGACCAGGGCGATGTGGCTCTTGTTGTGGGTGGTGGCGGCGCGCTTGGCGGCCTCGAAGTCACCGCGGCGGAGGGTGTCCATGAAGAGCTTGAGGAACTTGCGGGAGGCGGCGTTGGACTGGGCGTAGACGATGCCGCGCTCGATGGCCGTGTAGATCTGGAGGAGGATGAGGAGGATCAGGATGCCGATGATGACCTTGTTCACCGGGGAAGCGGCTTCCCAGATCTGCTTGGGGCCGAAGGCGTTTTCAGCGGCTTCTGCGATGGCGAGGAAGAAGGGGGAGGCAAGCAGGCTCATTTGGATTCCTTATGGGATGAGGTGGCTTGAGAGGGGGCCTCGGGAGAGGCGGAAGGTTGCGTTCTGGAGTCCTGGATCACGGGATCCAACGTGGGCGCGGGGGCCTGTGAGGGTGCCGGTTGCAGGTTCAACGCACCGGGCTTCGAGGCGCCGCCGCCGAAGGCGACGAGCGTTGCTGCGAGGGCGATGGCTAGACCAGCACCCAACCATGCGGGACGGGACATGTTCGGCACGTCCCTACTTCAGCCTGAAGGGCATGGTCAGCTTGAACCGCGCCGTCTGCGCCACGCCGTTGAGCATGGCGGGCTCGAACTTCCAGCCCATGGCATAGTTCTCGGCGGTCTGCCGAAGCTGGGCCGGGCCTTCCACGGCGTGGGCGGCGATGGGGATGCCATCGGGACCCACGGTGATCTCCACCACCACGGTGCCCTGGATGCGGGCGATCTTGGCGAGGGCCGGATACGGGGGCGCGGGGGGCTGGAACTTGATCTTCATCTGGCTGAAGTCGAAGTCCACCACGTGCGAGGTGCCGGCGCCGGCAACGGACATGCCGCCGGTGGCGGGGCCCGCCGAACCGCTGACGCCGCCGCCCGGAACGCCGGAGCTGGAGCTCTGGCTGGAGGCGTAGCGCAGGGTGAGGTCCTGCTTGGGAAGCTCCCGGGGCGCGACCTCAGGCACCATATCCTGGTTGGGATTGATGGGCGGCGGCGGAGGCGCCTCCTTCATCTGGATCTTGGGGGCCGGGGCGGCGGGGGCCGCGGGGGCCGGCGGGGGAGGCGGGGGGGGCGGCGGCGGCGCTTCGGCCTGCTCGGTCAGGTCAACGCCCATGGTCTTGATGACCTTCTTGCCGGCCTCCGTCTGGGTCGCCAGCATGTACCCGAACGCACCGAAGACGGCGTAGGACACGAGGGTCATGGGGATGGTGACCAGGGGACTCGCGCCGTGCACGGCCGAGTTCCCCGAAGACAGGTTGGACCTGTATACGAGGTCCTCCAGGGTCTCCTTGGAAGCGCCGTTGGGAGGAGGGTTGGTCTTGGGGTCTTTGCTCATGCGACTCCCGAAAAAAGCTGAAATGAGAAAAAAATGGAGCCGGATCTGTCTTGAGAACAGAAACGGCTCTTAACCAAAGGTCGAATGATCCGGGGCAGGCCCAGCGGTTAAGATTACAAGCTGCCTGATCGGCGTCAAGTGCTGAAATCCGCATTGGCAGGGGATTTAGGACGTTCGCCACACTTTTTCCAACATCGTGACACGGACCCCCATCCTGGGGCATTTCCGTGATATTCACGTGACAGTTCATAGGGGTTTGTCACAGACATGTCACATGCCATTTCAAGGTTCATCCAGGATTCATCTTCCGGCGACGCCCGGTCCGGCCGTTTCGACACGACCCGGGGCCCCGTGCTCACGCCGGCCTTCATGCCCGTGGGCACCCAGGGCACCGTCAAGGGCATCACGCCCGCGCAGCTGGCGGAGATCGGCCCCCAGGCGATCCTGGGCAACACCTACCACCTGGGCCTGCGCCCCGGGGACGGGCTGGTGCGCGACCTGGGCGGGCTGCACGCGTTCATGGCCTGGCCCGGCCCCATCCTCACGGATTCCGGCGGCTTCCAGGTCTTCTCCCTGGCCTCGCTGCGGCGGATCAAGGAGGAGGGCGTCACCTTCCAGAGCCACATCGACGGCTCCACCCACTTCCTCTCGCCCGAACGGAGCATGGAGATCCAGCGCAACCTCGGCTCGGACATCGTCATGGCCCTGGATGAATGTCCGCCCGGGCGCCTTGACCGGCCCGGCCTGGAGCTGTCCATGGCCCGCACCACCCGCTGGCTGAAGCGCTGCCGGGACTTCCCGCTGGGGGAGCGCCAGGGGCTCTTCGCCATCAACCAGGGGGGCGTCCACCTGGACCTGCGTTCGCGCCACCTCGAAGAGATCCTCGAGATCGACGCGGCCACGCCCTTCCAGGGCTTCGCCGTGGGCGGGCTCAGCGTGGGCGAGCCCAAGGAGGAGATGAACGCGCTCCTGGCCGACTTCGTGCGCCTCATGCCCGCCGACCGGCCCCGCTACCTCATGGGCGTGGGCACCCCCGAGGACCTCCTCTTCGGCATCGAGCACGGCGTGGACCTCTTCGACTGCGTCCTGCCCACCCGGGAGGCCCGCCACGGGACCCTGCTCACCTCGCGGGGACGTGTGAAGATCAAGAACGCCCGGCACCGGGAAAGCGACCGCCCCCTGGATCCCGATTGCAACTGCTACACATGCAAGACTTTTTCCCGCGCCTACCTGCACCACCTGTTCCGGGCGGGAGAGATGCTGGCATCCACCCTCAACAGCATCCATAACCTGAGCTACACTGTTGGGCTGACTCGAGCCGCGCGGCGGGCCATCCAGGAGGAACGGTTCCCGGATTTCGCCAACCGCACCAGGGAACATTGGAACCAAGAGGAGCCTTGAATGAATCTAGCCCTTCTACAGCAAGCCCAGCAGGGATCCCCCTTCGGTCCCATCATCCTCTTCGGCGGCATGGCCCTGCTGTTCTATTTCCTCCTGATCCGCCCCCAGAGCAAGGCCCGCAAGCAGATGGAGGAACGCCTCTCCAAGCTCAAGGCCGGCGACGAGGTGCTGCTCACCTCGGGCTTCTACGCCGTCATCGACCGGGTCGAGGACAAGAACATCTACCTCAAGCTGGGCAGCTCCATCGTCAAGGCCCGCCGCACCGCGGTGGCGGCCCTGGCCGCGGAACCCGCCCCCGAGCAGAACTGACCCCTTGATCATTTGTCTTGCCGAGGGCGGGGATTCACGTTCCCGCTCTCCTTTCGTCGGAGCCCATTCGTGACCAAGCGGAGCCTCTGGCGCCTGATCTTCACCACCCTGATCTGCGGCGCCTGCGCGTACTTCTTCGTCCCCCTCTCCAAGGTCCGGCTGGGCCTTGACCTCAAGGGCGGGGTGCACTTCGAACTCGAGGTCCAGGGCCACGAGGCCCTCGAGGCCGACCTGCGCGACACCCGGGACCGGCTCGTGGACCGTCTTCGCGAGAAGGGTTTCGCCGAAGCCGTGGTCCGCCTGGAGGGCATGACCCTCAAGGCCCAGGGCGTCCCCGCGGACCGCCAGGCCGAGGTCCAGAAGATCCTCGCCGGGTTCAGCGGCTACGACGCCGCCTTCTCCGGCGACACGGTCGTGCTGACCCAGAAGACCGGGTACCAGAAGAGCCTCAAGGACGACGCCAACAAGCGCGCCCAGCAGATCATCGAGAACCGCATCAACCAGTTCGGCGTGGCGGAGCCCGAGATCACCCCCACCGGCGCCGAAGGCAACCGCATCGTCGTGGAACTGCCCGGCGTGGGCGACGCCGAGCGCGAGCGCATCAAGGGCCTGCTCACCACCCCGGGCCGCCTGGAGCAGCGCCTGGTGGCCAAGCAGGACACCACCAACGGCATCGGCTGGCGCACCCGCGAGGAGGCCATGGGCCACTTCGCCGGCAACCTCCCCGCCGGCACCGAGCTCCTGCCCCTGCCCCTTTCGGAACGCGAAGCCCGCCGCGAAGGCAGGTCCTTCCAGGCTCCCGCCGCCGGCCAGGCCGAGCCCATCCGCTCCTGGGTCCTGGTGGAGGAGAAGGTCTACGTGGACGGCGCCGACATCACCAAGGCCGACCCCACCGTCAACCCCCAGACCGACCAGTACGAGATCAGCTACGTCCTGAACAAGAAGGGCGCCGACGACTTCTACAACCTCTCGGGCATCGCCTCGGAGGAGAACCGCCGCATCGCCGTGGTGCTGGACCGCAAGGTCGTGAGCGTGCTCTGGTGCAAGGAGAAGATCCCCGGCGGCGCCGTGCGCATCACCGGCCAGTTCTCCAAGGAGGAGGCCGACGACTTCGCCCTCAAGCTCAAGAGCGGCGCCATGCGCGCCAGCATGAAGTTCCTTGAGGAGCGGGCCATGGGTCCGAGCCTGGGCGCCGACGCCATCGCCTCGGGCGTCCGGGGCGCCCTCATCGGCTTCATCGCGGTCATCGGCTTCATGGTCTTCTACTACCGGTGGTCGGGCGTGAACGCCGTGGTGGCCCTCACGGTGAACATCATCGTGATGCTGGGCCTCATGGGTTCCTTCCACGCGGTCATCACCCTGCCCGGCATCGCCGGCTTCGCCCTGACCGTGGGCATGGCGGTGGACGCCAACATCCTGATCTTCGAGCGCATACGAGAGGAACTCGGCAACGGGAAATCCGTTGCCGGCGCCATCCAGGCCGGGTTCGACCGGGTGTTCTGGACCATCGTGGACAGCCACGTCACCCAGCTCGTTTCGGCCATCCTCCTCTTCATCTTCGGCACGGGGCCGGTCAAGGGATTCGCCGTGACCCTCACGGTGGGCGTCGCAGCCTCCCTGTTCACCAGCATCTACATCAGCCGGTTCATCTACGACTGGATCCTGGAACGCCACCCCGGCACCAAGACCCTCTCCATCTAACAGGCCCGCCCAGATGAAAATTTTCGAGAATCTCCCCCACATTCCCTTCATGAAGTATTCGAAGGTCGCCCTGATCCTCTCCTGGGGCGTGATCGTCGCCTGCATCCTGTGGATCCACCCCTGGAAGGGCGCGGACGCCCACGTGAAGCTGGGCATGCAGTTCACCGGCGGCATCGACATGATGGTGGCCTTCAAGGGCAACGTCCAGCAGGAGGACGTGCGCAACGCCCTGTACGCCGGCGGCATCCAGCAGGCCGGCGTCGTGGCCTACCAGGACAAGCCCGGCGTGGCCATGTTCTCCATCAAGGTCAAGGCCCGGAAGGGCCAGGACGAGAAGGACGCCAGCTCCCAGATCAAGCAGATCACCGCCGCCCTTCGGAGCCTGGACGCCAAGGCCGCCAGCGACCACCGCATGGACCTCAACACGGAAAGCGTCGGCGCGATCGTGGACACCTGGATCAAGGCCAACCCCCTGGGCATCCAGGGCGACGAGACCGCGATCCGCATGGCCTACGAACCCTACGTGGACAAGGTCATCAAGGCCCGCGAGAAGGCCAGCCCCATGTCCGACTACAACCAGCTCCCCTCCGACCTCCCCGGCGCCCTGCGGGCCAGCCTGGAGAAGGACTACCGCCTGGGCAACCTGACCATCCTGAAGAACGAGAGCTTCTCCCCCTCGATCTCGGGCGAATGGACCTGGAAGACCCTTTCCGCGGTGGGCTGGGCCCTGGTGGCCATCCTCGTCTACGTCCTCTTCCGCTTCACCCTGAGCTTCTCCATCGGCGGCATCGTGGCGCTGGTGCACGACATCCTCATGGCCCTGGGCCTGTTCGTGCTCTTCGGGTTCGAGTTCTCGGTGCCGGTGGTGGCCAGCTTCCTGATCCTCATCGGCTACTCCATGGCCGACACGATCGTGGTCTTCGACCGCATCCGCGAGAACAGCCACAAGCCGGAATACCGCCGGGTGGACATCACCAAGCTGGTGGACGACTCCATCAACCAGACCCTGAGCCGCACCATCCTCACCTCCATGTCCGTGCTGTTCGTGGCCATGTGCCTGTTCTTCTGGGGCGGCCACGCCCTGCGCGACCTGGCGTTCCCCCTGGTGGCGGGCGTGCTCACCGGCACCTACTCGTCCATCTTCATCGCCTCGCCGGTGGTGGTCTTCCTGGACCACAAGTTCGGCGGGAAAGAGAAGCTCAAGCAGCACGCCTGACGGGTGCGGCGCAGGTCGCCGTTCCCCCGCGATCCCGGCGAACCGGTACCTCAGCCCTTCGGGGCGGGCCGGGGCGCCGGGATCCTCGCATGCGGGCGGGTCCGGGGCCTTCAGCGGGCCTTGGGGATGACGCTGATGTGGCCGTTGGTCTCCAGGATGGCCACGTGGACCTCCTCCACCCCGCCCAGGCCCGCGGCGCGCAGTGCGGCCATCAGTTCGTGCTGGGTGACCTCCTCGGAGGCCAGGACCGACGGAATCACCTTCCCGTTGTGCACAAGCACCAGCGGAATGCCTTCCACGAACTTCTGCACCTTCTTGCTCCGGTAGGTGGCCCAGCTCACCAGGGCGTTGAGGCCCACCAGGGTGCCCGCCAGGATGAACCCCGCCGTGACCGTGTTGTCGCCCGCGTTCATGCTGTTCTGCACGGCGTTGGACAGGATCAGGAGCAGGACCAGGTCGAAGGGCGAAAGCTGGCCCACCTGGCGCTTGCCGGTGAGGCGCAGGATCAGGAGCAGGAAGCCGTAGACCAGGGCTCCCCGCAGGGCGAACTCCCACCACGGCTGGCCCAGTTTCCAGAGGCTCACACCCACCGGCAGGGCCGCCACGGGTCAGTTTCCGCCGGGCTCGTCATCGCCCCGCTTCACGAGGCGGGGGGAGCCGGAGGCGGGCTGGCTGGACATGCCCTTCCACACATAACGGGTGCCGCGCTTCTGCCCCTGCTTGAGAATGACCCCCTCGTCCTCGAGCTCGGAAAAAAACCGCCGGAGCGTGGCCGGCGCCCAGTCGCAGGTCTTGAGTCCCAGTTCCTCCTGGGCCTGGAAGCTGCTGAGGGCCCCCTGCAGTTGCAGGGTCTGGACCAGCTGGGCCTTCAGGGCCAGCAGCTCGCCCTTGGACCGCCGAAGCTTGTTCTTGTAATCAGGAATCATATCCTTCTCGAACGCCGCCACCGCCGGCGCCGGGGGCGGGGGGGCCGGCTTGGGGGCCGGGGCCTCCGCCCTCACCCCGTCCACTTCGAAAAGCAGGCCCCCGTCCAGCAGGATATCGGCGTCTTCCCGGCCGAAAAGGACCACCACCGAACCCGCCGGGATGCCCTCCCCGTGGAACGCCTCGATGATCCGGTCGCCGATCCGGGTTTTCTGTTCTTTTGAAAGGGGGTTGGATTTGATGTGTATCAAAGGCATACACACTCCTTTAAAACGGGGGTGATTTCAATTTAATCTGTATTATGAATGAGGGGGAATTCTTTTTGATCCCTTTAACGACTTTTCCACACTGGGAGTATCCATGTCCCCTGATCCGACGCTGCCTTCCCGAGCTCCTTCCACCGAAGCGCACCGATTCGAAGCCTATCTCCGGAGCAAGAAGCTCAAACTAACGGGCGAGCGTATGGAGATTCTCGCGACCATCTTCCGCAAAGACAGCCACTTCGACGCCGAGGAACTGCATGCGGAACTCAAGACGCTGGGACGCGATATCAGCCGCGCCACCGTCTACCGCACCCTGGACCTCCTGGTGCAATGCGGTCTCGTGCGCAAGAGCAGCCTGGGTTCCAGCCACGCGAACTACGAGGCGGCCCATGAGAATGAGCATCATGATCACCTGATCTGCCTGGCATGCAACAAGGTCTTCGAGTTCTACCGCGCCGACCTGGAGACGCTCCAGGACGCCATCTGCCAGGAACGCACGTTCAAGCCCCTGCACCACAGCCTGCAGATCTTCGGCCTCTGCGCCGACTGCGTGGACAAGACGGACGAGAACGCCATCCGGACGAAGGTCGCCCAGATCCACACCTAGGTGGCGCGCGGGTAAACGGCACGGGACGGCTCCGGCCGGCCTTGGCGTGGAGGAAGGATGAACCTGCTCAAGCTCCTGAAGATCCGTACCCGGCTGCTGGTCATCGTCCTCGGCTGCAGCTTCGCCCTCGTGTGCCTGGGCATGGCCGGCGTGTACTACCTCCGGGCCATGGAAGCCACCCACGGCAACGTGGAGGCCAACCGCATCGTGGCCGCCGAGGCCATGCGCACCACATTGGCCCTGCTGACCTTCTTCATCGTATGCGGCGCGGGCGCGGGGGTGCTCATCAGCGTGAGCATCCATTCCTCCATCAGCCAGATCACCCGGCGAATGCATGACCTGGCCGAGGGCGAGGGCGACCTCACCCAGCGCATCACCGTCGTGGGCGCCGACGAGCTCAGCCAGTTGGCCGGCTACATCAACACGTTCATCCTCAAGGCCCACGCCACCGTGGCCCATTCCGTGGCCGCCGCCAACGAGACCGCGGCTTCCAGCAACGAGCTCTCGGCCATCTCCCGGGACCTGGCCGGCAACGTCACCAGCCAGTGCGAGCTCGCGGAGAACAGTTCCAACCTCATGACCGACGTGGCCCGCAACCTCGACGTGACCGAGGAGATGTCCATCACCACCACCGAGACCCTGGAATCCACGGAGAAGGTCCTGGGTGCCTTCGTGGCCACCCTGGCCGAGGTGGGCGGCGTGGTCATCGCCGAAGGGGAGAAGCAGTCCCGCATGGCCGCGCGCATGCGCGAGCTGAGCGAGGACGCCCAGGGCATCAACAACGTGCTGGGGATCATCGCCGACATCGCGAACCAGACCAACCTCCTGGCCCTGAACGCCTCCATCGAGGCGGCCCACGCGCGGGAGGCCGGCAAGGGCTTCGCGGTGGTGGCCGAGGAGATCCGCAAGCTGGCCGCCAAGACCCAGGGGTCCCTGGTGGAGATCAACATCAACGTCAAGGAGGTGGTGGACGGCATCGAGGCCATGTGCGCGGAGACGGACCGGGCCTCGCAGCAGATGCTGGGCGTGTCCGACCGCACCCGCGGCCTCCTGGACGACGCGGGAACCACCGGCACCAAGCTCAAGGACTCCGTGGCCACATCCTCGGACCTGGTGCGCAAGACGACCTACATCGCCACCCGCACCAAGGATCTCATCGAGACCATGAACAGCCTGGTGGACCTGTCCAACCGCAACAAGAACGCCGCCCAGGGCGTGGAGGCGGTCTCCACGAACCTCGCCGCGAAGTCCGAGGACCTGCGCAGCTCCCTGAGCCACTTCCGGGTCGAATAGCATAGAAGAAACCGGGTCCGCCCGGTAAACTGAGGGATGCGAAAACTCACTCTCGAAGACATCCAGCGCCTCCCCAAGACCGACCTGCACGTTCATCTGGACGGTAGCCTGCGCCTCGCCACCATCCTCGAGCTGGCCCAGGAGCAGGGGGTCGACCTTCCGGGCACCACCATCGAGACCTTGCGCCCCTTCGTGGAGGTGGGCGAGGAGTGCACCTCCCTGGTGGACTACCTCAAGGCCTTCGACGTCACCCTGTCGGTGATGCAGACCTACGATTCCCTGGTGCGCACGGCGTACGAACTGGCCGAGGACGCCGCCGCGGAGAACGTCCGGTACCTGGAGGTGCGCTACAGCCCCATCCTGCACCAGCAGAAGGGCCTGACCCTGCACCACATCGTGCAGGCCGTGGTGGAGGGCCTCGCCAAGGCGGAGAAGGACTTCAACATCAAGACCGGCGTCATCCTCTGCGGCATCCGGCACATCAGCCCGGAGCTGTCCAACCGCCTGGCCGACCTCACGGTGGCCTTCAAGAACAAGGGCGTGGTGGGCTTCGACCTGGCCGGCGCGGAGGAGGACTTCCCCGCCAAGAAGCACCGGGAGGCCTTCAGCCGCGTGCTGGCCAACAACATCAACTGCACCTTGCATGCCGGCGAGGCCTACGGGCCCGAGAGCATCCACCAGGCCATCCACCTCTGCGGCGCCCACCGCATCGGCCACGGCGTCCGCCTCATCGAGAACGGGGACCTGCTCAACTACGTGAACGACCACCGCATCCCCCTGGAGTGCTGCCCCTCCTCCAACGTGCAGACCCGGGCCGTGCGCACCATGGCCGAGCACCCCATCCGCCTCTTCTACGACCTGGGCCTGCGGGTGACCGTGAACACGGACAACCGCATGGTGACCCGCACCACCGTCAGCGAGGAGTACCTCCACCTGCACGAGAGCCTGGGTTTCACCCTGGACGAAATCAAGGAGCTCATCATCATGGGCTTCAAGAGCGCCTTCCTGCCCTACGCGGTGAAGCGGGCCCTGCTCTCGGACGTGGTGAACGAGCTGAAGTCCTTCCAGCCCCACAGCCTGGAGAGCAAGAAGGAACAGCTATGACCCGCTTGTGCTACAGTTGACCAAAGAGGTCGGAATTGCTGAACCGCTTCAATGCATTTCTTGAAAACCAGGACCGGATCCTGCTGACCACCCATGAGAATCCGGACGGCGACGGCATCGGCGCCATGGTGGGCCTGGCCCACTACCTGAAGGCCCGGGGCAAGGCGGTTCGCATCGTCGTCCATCCCCACCTTCCGGAATTCCTGGGCTTCATGGATCCCGAAGGCTGGGTGGAGGCCCTGGACCTGGAAGGCCGGCACCGGGATTTGGCCGCCTGGCCCAGCGCCTGGATCATCGTGGACGCCTCGGAACCCCACCGCCTGGGCCCGCTGCTCCCGGCCTTCCAGGCCACCTCCGCCGTCACCGCCTGCCTGGACCACCACCTGAAGGACGCCCCCGCGGGGTTCGACCAGGAGTTCACGGACCCCACGGCCTCCGCCAGCGCCGAGCTGGTGTACGACCTGGCCGTGGCCCACCTGCCCCTTCCCCTGCCCGCGTCCATGGCCGACGCCCTGTATGCCGGCGTCGTGGAGGACACGGGCAATTTCCGCTTTTCCAACGCAACCCCCAAGGTGCACCGCATGGCCGCCCAGCTCATCGAGCAGGGCGTGGCGCCGGCCCGCATCTACCAGAACCTCTACCACCAGGGACGCCTGCAGAAGCTCCGCCTGACCGGTCGGGCCTTCGACAAGCTGGTCCTGCTGGGCGAGGGCCGCTACGCGCGCATCAGCCTCACCCAGGCCGACCTGGACGCCTGCGGGGCGGACCACGACGACATGGAGACCCTCGTGAACCGCCCCCTGGAACTGCGGGGCGTGGAAGTGTCCTGCCTGCTCTACCAGTTGGCCGACGGGCGCATCAAGGCGAGCCTCCGGTCCCGGGAACGGGCGAACGTGAACCAGGTCTGCCGCCGCTTCGGCGGGGGCGGCCACCGGCTCGCGTCGGGCGCCAAGCTGGACGGCCCCCTTTCCAGGGCCCAGAATGAGATGGACGCGGCCGTGCTCGCCCAGCTGGAGGCCGACCTCACCTGATCACCCCCCGGATCGCGCGCCCCCCGCCACGGTCCCATGTTCATGCCTATTCCACACCCCCTTTCACGAATCGCAGACCGCGGAATGAAACGCATGGCCCCCAAAGACAGCAGCAGCGCCCCGCACCTGGAAATCGCCCCGGACTCCCCCCTGGAAGTGGTGACGCGCTTCGAGACCGAATCGGTGCCCTTCGTGGCCAAGGCCAACGTTCCCTCAATCTTCGGGAAATACGTCGTGTACGGCTTCCTGGAGAAGATGACCGGCAAGGAGCACCTGGCCATCGTCTCCGGCGACATCGACGCCCGGAAGCGGGTGAACGTGCGCATCCACAGCGAGTGCTGGACGGGCGACGTGCTGGGCAGCCTCAAGTGCGACTGCCGCGCCCAGCTGGAATCCGCCCTGCGCTACGTGGGCGAGCACGGCGGCATCGTGCTCTACCTGCGCCAGGAGGGCCGCGGCATCGGCCTCCTGAACAAGCTCAAAGCCTACGCGCTCCAGGAGCAGGGCTTCGACACGGTGGAGGCCAACCACGAACTGGGCTTCGCCGACGACCTGCGCACCTACGAATCGGCCGTGGAGATGCTGAGGTTCTTCGGGATCCGGAAGGTGCGGCTGCTCACGAACAACCCCAGGAAGATCAACGCCCTGGAAGGGGCCGGGATCCACGTGCAGCGGGAGGCGCACCAGCTGGCGTCCAATCCCTACAACCTGAAATACCTGAAGACCAAGGCCAGCAAGTCCGGACACATGCTGGACTTCAAGGAAGACCCGAAGCTGTAGCTGGTTGGAGCCCGCATTGAACGCACCCGACGCCTTCCCACGCGGTTTCGCCAGCGACAACTTCGCGGGGGTCCATCCCCGGATCATGGAGGCCATACAGGCCTGCAACCACGGACACGCCATGGCCTACGGCGAGGACGCCGTGACGGCCCGGGCCCGGGCCGCCTTCGACGCGCTCTTCGGGCGGGAGGTCGCCACCCACTTCGTCTTCAACGGCACAGGCGCCAACGTCACCGCGCTCATGGCCTTCGCCAAACCCTACGGGGCCGTGCTCTGCTCGGACGTGGCGCACCTCTGCAACGACGAGAGCACCGCACCGGAGCGGTTCCTGGGCATGCGGCTGCTCCCGCTGCGCTCCGTGGACGGGAAGATCGATCCCGGGGCCCTGGCGGACGCCCTGGGCCGCGCCCACGGGGTGCACGGCGCGGTGCCGGTCGCCCTCACCCTCACCCAGCCCACGGAGCTGGGGACGGTGTACACCGTGGCCGAACTGGCCACCCTCGTGGATCTGGCCCACGCCCACGGCCTGGGCGTGCACGTGGACGGCGCGCGCCTGGGATGCGCCGTGGCCTCCACCGGGGTGTCCGCCCGCGACATGCTGGGGGACGTGGACGCCCTCAGCTTCGGCGGCACCAAGCAGGGCATGCTGGGCGGAGAAGCCGTTGTCTTCCTCAAGCCCGGCCTGGGCCCGGACTATCCCTTCCACCAGAAGCACGCCATGCAGCTGGCCTCCAAGATGCGCTTCACCGCCGCGCAGTTCGAGGCCCTCCTGGCGGACGGCCTCTGGATCGAGAACGGCCGCAGGGCCAATGCCGCGGCCAAGGCCCTGGAAGCCGCGGTGAAGGACCTCCCCTGCGTCCAGGTGGCCTTCCCCGTGGAGTCCAACGCCGTCTTCGCGAGGATCCCGGTGCCGATGCTGGCGCCCCTCCAGACCGAGACCTTCTTCTGGCCCTGGGACGAACGGGCCGGACTGGTGCGGTGGATGTGCGCATGGGATTCGCGTCCGGAGGACGTGGCCACGTTCGTGGCGGCGATCCGGAGCCTGGAACGTGTTGGCATCTCATAGGCCCATTGCATAGCCTGCGACGTCCTCTGGCTTCGGCTCTGATCGTCCCGTACCAGGCATTTCGGCGCATGCGAGAACCCACTGGACGCACTGCGTCGAGTCTGGGGCGCCGGGAAAAGAAGAATGAAATCAGTTCACCCAGCGCCTCAGCGAGCCCCCAGCGCCCCAGCGTTTCATCTTTTTGCCCGGTATTCGCAGCGCACCGGTTTCATGCGATGAAATCAAACAATTCCAATTGCCATCCAGCACCGACCCGATCGGGTATAAGCCATCCCCGCCCAAACATCCCGAACAGATCCGGCAGCTATTCGTCCCGCCTAGGCAGGATGAGGCTCCTCTGGACCCGCTCGAGGTTGCCGTGGAGGCGCACCAGTTTCCACGCCAGGATCATCGAGTAGCCCAGCCACACCCACAGCAGCCGCGGATCGCAGGGGGTGCGCTTGAGCGGCTCCAGGCCCAGGTCGATGCGCAGGCCGTACAGGAACCACACCACCACCCCGAACGCGATGAGCAGGTGGCCCCAGCGGATCCAGTAAGGCCGCAGGCACTCCTGGGTCTTCCACTTGAGCAGGAGCCAGCGTTCCATGACGGGGGTCTTGGCCTCGGCGAAATTCAGGGCCACGAGCTGGTCCACCAGGGGGGCGTAGTTGTGGACCTTGAGCTCGGCCAGCTCCTCCTCGCCGTTGATCCTGCGCAGGAAGGCGGAGCGGATCTTGCCGACGCATTCCTCCCAGGGGGCCTCCTCCCGGTGCAGGGCCAGGTGGAGGCGCACCAGCCCCACCCACAGGAGGGCCTGCCACAGGAGGACACCCCACAGCGACAGGCCCTGCCAGCCATGGTTGCGCGCCAGTTCCAGAAAGCGGCTCAGATCCATTCCCTAGTCCCTTTGCAGTTTTTCCAGCCACTGGACCAGCTCGGGGTCCCCTTCGGGGCTCAGCCGGATGGCCTCCTGGAGATCGAGCATACCCTGGGAGGTCTCGCCCCGCTTGAACCGCACGAAGGCGCGGTCCCGGTACGACCCGCTCTCCCCGGGGTTCAGCAGCACCAGGTGCGTGGCGGTCCAGATGGCCTCGTCCCAGTTGCCGGTGCGCGCGAAGCGCACGTGGAGGTTGCGCACCAGGCGCCCCAGGATGGCCCGGTTGGCCACGGGGGCCAGCATGGAGGGGTGGAAGACCGCGCGGCCCCCGGTGGACTGCTCCACCAGCCAGGCCGCATCCTCCTCGCCCACGGCGCGGCCCCCGTTGAAGGCGTCGAAGTAGAGGGTGCCCATGTCCAGCTGGATCCCGGAGATGAAGTGCCCCGGCAGCCCCACCCCGATGGCCCGGAAGCCCAGGCGCCGCGCCACCTCCATCCAGAGGATGGAGAGGGTGATGGGCATGCCCCGCTTGCGCTCCAGCACCTTGGGGAGCAGGGCGTTGGCGGGGTCGTCGTACGTCTCCCGGTCGCCCTGCAGGCCCACCTGCTGGAACAGGTACGTGTTGAGGGCGTCGATTCCCCCGTGGATCGTCCAGGGCAGCGGCATGTGCCCGGCCAGGGCGTCCGCCCAGGCCTCCACCGTGCTCACCACCGGGGCGGCGTCCTCCTCCCCCAGCATGGGCCCCACGGCCAGGACGGCGCCCTCCAGGAGCCGGACGCAATCCGGATCCGCCTGAAGGAATTCATGCAGGGACATGGCTACCGGTTCCTCAGCCAGGCGCGCACCACCAGGGCCAGCAGCGCCACCACCGCGCCGCCCCACAGTAGGGGCCGCCACCGGTTCCCCGCGGCCTCGAGGCGCTTCTTCTCTTCGGCCTTGCGGTAGTTCTCGGCGATGGAGAGCTTGCTCTGGGCCTCCCGGGCCTTCTCCACGGCCTCGCGCTCGCTCTTGCGCTGATCCGCCATCTCCTTGCGCACGCCCTGGTCCCCGTCCTGCTCCTGGAGCCGCACCCGCTGGAGACCGCGCCGGGGGTGGATCCGGCGGGAGGAGGGCCGCAGCATCCCCTCGTCCGCGCCCGGGTCGAAATTCCCCTGGAAGCTGTCCAGGCTCTCGGTGAGGTCCTGGATGTCCTCGCGCAGACCCATGAGGGACCCGTGCTGGCGCTCCAGCATGCTGCCCTGCATCCAGAGGAGGCCCACCTGGAGGAGCAGGAGCGAGGCGATGGCGACGAGGAGCCAGGAGGGCTGGGGCTTGGGATTGGGTTCGGTGGTCATGCGGGTTCCCTGGATAGGATGAAGAGGGTCCGGTCATCCCGGTTCTGGGACTCGAAGGCCGTGACGTCGTGGAAGACCGCCTCGCAGGCCGCCCTGACCGACCCGGTGCCCCAGATGCGCTGCACCTGCTCCTTGAAACGGCCCAGGCCGTAGAGCTCGCCGCGCTTGTTCATGGCCTCGGTGAGGCCGTCGCTGTACATCACCAGCCACTGCCGCTGGGACAGCTGGCCCTCGATCACGCTCCAGTTGCCCGGGGCGAAGGGCCGCAGGCCCAGGCCCCGGCCGCAGGACTCGATCTCCCGCGCCTCGGCCGGGGTGGACCCCTCGATGAGGAGCACGGGCGGATGCCCGGCCCGGGCGATGCGGTAGCGGCCCTCGGCATCCCACTCCAGGATGGACAGGGTCAGGAAGTCGCGCGGGCCCATGAGGCTGCGCATGGTGCGGTCCAGGGCGGGAAGGATGGCCTCGAAGCTCATGCCCTCCTGCTGGGCCGCCATCTTCAGGAGCGCCGTGGCCTGGCTCATGTAGAGGGCCGCGGCCAGCCCCTTGCCGCTGACGTCGCCCACCGCCGCCATCCAGCAGCCCGAGGGCCGCCGGCCAACCCACAGCAGGTCCCCGCCGGTCTCCAGGGCCGGGGAAAGGCGCAGCGCGGCCTGGAACCCCGGCATGGGCGGGGCCTCCGAGGTGATCAGGCTCTCCTGGATGAGGCGCGCGGTGTTGAGCTCCTGCTCGATGCGGCCCTGGTCCAGCATGCGGCGGTGCAGCACGGCGGTCTCCAGCAGCGCGCCCGCGGCCAGCGCCACCTCCCGCAGGAGCTCCCGGTCATCGCGGCCGTAGTTCAGCTCGGCGTATTTCCCGCCCAGCAGCAGGGCCGCGTGCGGCTCGTCGTTCACCAGGATGAGGGTGAGCACCTGCACTTCCAGGGCGTCCACGTGGGCCCTGAGCGCATCGCCCTGCTCCCGGATCCAGTCCGCCTCGTCCGAACCCAGGCCCAGTACCAGCTCCCGGTTCTCCCGGGCGTGGCGCACCAGGCCCAGGGGCAGCTCCAGGCGCCTCGGCCTGGCCAGTTCCTCAGCGAAGGGCTCGTCGGGATCCGGATCCTCCAGGGCGGGCAGCAGCACCCGGCGCTTGTCCACGGGCAGCAGCAGGAGGACGTGGGGCTGGTAGGCCTCGCGCACCGATTCCACCAGGCCCGCCAGGAGCGCCTCCTCGGAGAACCGCTTCTTGGTCTCGCGCAGGTTGCCCAGGATCACCTCCCGGGTCGTGTTCAGGTCGCGCCGGAACCGCCGGCGCAGGGTGAGCAGGAGCCAGCGCAGGAGCCATCCGATGGGCAGCGCCGAGATGCCCACCAGCACCCCCACCCAGGCCGAGGGGATCACCTGGATTCCCTGGGCGAAGACCCAGGCCAGGCCCCCCAGGTAGACGGCCAGGGTCAGGCCCAGGACAGTGAAGTAGGTCACCCACCGCAGGATCGCCCGGCGCACGTCGAAGAACCCGTGGCGGAAGATGGCGTAGGCGAAGGACAGCGGCAGGAGCGGCAGGGGCAGGAAGAACACCCAGCTCTCGCGGATGAAGACCAGGCTCTGCGCCTCGGTCCGCCGCAGCAGGGAGTACGCCAGGAGGTCGGCGATGATGGCGGTGGTGAAGATCAGGGCCGGAAGCAGGGCCCGGCGCTTGCGCCCCGGCATCCGGAAGGTGCCGATCCAGAAGATGACGAGGCCCGCCACGGCCACCGTGGGCGGGATCCAGCCCACGATCCTGCCCAGGACGCTGCCGTCCATGAAGCGGAAGGCCTCCTGGAACAGCTCGGACTTGTCGAAGGTCCGCAGGAGGACCCGCACCGCGAACAGGGCCCCGCCGCCCAGGGAGAACCCGTACAGCGCCGCCAGGAAGTGGCGGTTGGTGCGCAGGGGGAACGGATGGGGGAAGCGCAGGAAGAAATGGAGCCAGAGCGGCGGCGCCAGGCCGATGCCCAGGGCCGCGGCGAAGATCAGGGGCACCAGGTAGCCCGTGGCCACGCTGTCCACCCCCAGCCCCACGGAGACCGTCAGCAGCAGCGACACCACGCCCATGTAGTAGAAGTGCCGCGCGATCTTCCGGGACGGGGAGGAGATGACCACCAGGAGCCCCACGCCCCAGGCCGCCAGACCCGACACGAGGACGATGAGGCCGGTGCGGTCGAATCCCTTCACGAGGCGCACCGGAAGGCGCAGGATCTTGCCTTCCCGCAGGATGGTGTAGATGAGGATCCGGCCTTCGGGCTGGTCGTTGATGTAGCGCTGGGCCGTGGTCAGGTGCCGGGCGTCCACCTTGCGGCCGTGGATGCTGAGCAGTTCGTCCCCGTCCAGGAGCCCGGCCTCCTCCGCCACGCCGTTGGGAAGGATCTCGGCGATGACCACGCGCTTGCCCATGGCCTTCCAGGTGCACTGGTCATCCGAGGAGGCGTAGACCCAGTTGCTGAGATAGAAGGAGCCCAGGGCCACCAGCAGCGCGAAGATGCTGGTGAGGATCAGTTTCCATCGGATGGCTCGGAGGCTGTCGGACAAGGTAACCTTAGGACATGGACAATGGCGCGTGGGAGGACCGGACCTGGTGGCTGCTCGTGGGCGGCCGGAGGAGGCTGGGCCGCAAGCTCGCGCAGGCACTGGCGAAGGGACACAACCTGATTCTGACCTCCTCCCGATCCTGGGATCAGGAGGGGGCCTGGATCGCTGAACTTTCCAAACAGACTCAAGTAAGGTGCTTGCTTTGGGATGCCGCAAGTCCTGATCTTGTCCCCACGATGATGGCAGATCTGGCGGCTCTGGGGGCGGAAGGCGTGAAGGTAAATTCCTGCGTCATGGTGGCGGGGACGTTCCCGGAGAGCCCCCTGGGCTCCTGGACCGCGGCCAGCCTGGAGGACACCTGGCGGATGAACCTGAGCTTCCCCCTCCTCGCGGCCCAGCAGGTGGCGCCCCACATGGCCGACGGGGGGTGCATCCAGTTCCTGCTGGACACGGCCATCCACCGGCCCTTCTCCCGGCGCCTGCCCTACTCCGCCGCCAAGTGCGGCGTGGCGGCCCTGGTGCCCGGCCTGGCCCGGGTCCTGGCCCCCCGCGTGCGGGTGGTGGGCCATGCCCTGGGCACCGTGCTGCCCGATGCCGGCGAGGACACCGCGGCCCTGGCGTCGCGCAGCCTTCTGCGTGCCGTGGGCGCGCCGGAGGACCTCCTGAGGGCCCTGCGCTACGCCGCCTCGAGCCCCTACCTCACCGGTGAGATCCTCACCCTGGACGGGGGCACCCGCTGGGTATGATGGAGGCAGGAGTAACGGTGCGCTTCAAGGTAAATGAAATATTTAATTCCATTCAGGGCGAAGGGTCCCGGGCCGGCCGGCCCTGCCTCTTCATCCGGCTCACGGGCTGCCCCCTGCGCTGCGTGTACTGCGACACCACCTACGCCTTCTTCGAGGGCGAGTTCATGGAGCTGGAAGCCATCCTCGCCCGGGTGCGGGAGGTCCTCGGCCCTCCCCTGAAGGGCCCCAACGCCCCCTTCGTGGAACTCACCGGCGGCGAGCCCCTGGCCCATCCGGGCGCCCCCGCCCTGCTGGAGGCCCTCCTGGACCTGGGCTACGAAGTGGCCCTGGAGACCGCCGGCAGCCACGACATCCGCATCGTCGACGAGCGGGTGGTGAAGATCGTGGACCGCAAGACCCCCGGCAGCGGCGAGGTGGACCGCTGGCTGGATTCCAACCTGGACCACCTGGTGCCCGGCCAGGATGAGCTGAAGTTCGTGCTGGCCGGGCAGGAGGACTACGCCTGGGCCCGCGCCTGGTGCCGGGAGAAGGGCGTGCTGGACCGCTTCGACGTGCTCTTCAGCCCCGTATGGGGAAAGCTCGACCCGGCTTGGCTCGCCGAGCGCATCGTGGAGGACGGCCTGCCGGTGCGCTTCCAGCTCCAGTTGCACAAGCTCGTGTGGGGCGCCGAGACGCGCGGCGTCTAGTGTAGGCCACCTTCCCTCTGGGTTCCGCGTCAGCGCCGATGGAGGCCCTGTCGGTGATTCCCATTTCCATCCCATCCATCCTGTTCATCCGATCCACCCCAGTTCCAGCAGGGCCAGACGATGAGATGGGGCGTTGCGCAGGCAATCAGCAGGACCCCGACCCATCCCGGCTCTGGCCTCCCTGAAACGGGAAGGGCCTGGGTGAAAAGAATGCAAGGGATATGGCGTCGGACTCTGATCACTCCGGGCTGAGTCGCCAGCCTGTCGTTTTGCAGAATTGTTATCGATTGGCTTTGGTTGTGATAGCCGAGGTGGGTCAGGAATTTGAATCGGAATCCCGAGCGGCGACGCAGTGGTGGCCAACCTGGCAGGCCTATGCCTCTCCAAGAACGTTTTCCAGGCGGACCGGACACCGGGGGGACACGTCCCGTGACCGTAAACACTGGAATAAATAACATTCTCATCGATTAAAAGCGAATTGACACAACCTTCGGCCCTGGCTATGCTTTCCGAGCACTAACCATCATGGAGAAATTAATGACACATTTAAGGTTGCTAGTTATAACAATTATTGGAATTGGACTTTCTGGAGACTTTTCTGCATGCGCTAATATTCCAACGGGCAGTGGCCCCGAAGTCAAAGAAAGCCCATTTGAGGGACAGGACGATGGCACGTTTGGCGGTGGCGGTAATTGTACTCCCGATCAACCCGCGTGCACCCATGCTTGCACCCACCATAGCCCTGGGGTTTCAGGCTGTGGCGGAATGAATCCATGCAGTCTTCATCAACGAGCGGACACTTATGAAAGAACTGGGAACTGGATGGTCAGAACCAGCTATTACAGGGGAGGAACCGTAACAGACAATAACCAAAACAGCTATTGGTGTTGCAGGACGAGCATCCAGTTTTGTGAACACCAGGCCTGGAAAGAATGCAAATGACCCACCAGGAGCTATAAAATGAAAGTTCTTTATTTTTTATATTTCTGTTATTTTTTTGCACCGTTTTCGAGCCTCATAGGGTCAGCCAGTGGTCCAGATGCTGCTTCGAGGATCAACGCTTGTCCGACTGTAAAGATGAAAGCATTTGATTATTCAACGGTTCGCTTCACAAGTCACCCGATCGGGATCGGCGATGCCCGGGTTCAGTTTTCAAACTACAAATCCACCTGTTATGCGTTTGGAGATAAAATTTACACAATTTCAAATTCAAAAAATGAAATACTGGAAAGACCGATAGAGATTCCCGAAAGACGAGCCTGGGATGATCGCCACCAGCTTAAATTTCGTTTCGGGTATTGGTATTTCAGGATTAAAGACCATATTTTCAAAATCAACCCAGAGACAAAGAAATCCGAGTTGTTTTTTGCGCCCAAGCGAAATTTTTCACAATTTGAGATTTCTCCAACGGGCAAAATTTTATTAATCTGTTCGGGTCTTCCTCAAACAGCGGTAAACAATTGGGCGTATGCCGAACCGTTTGATTACTACATAGATAGCACATTAAAATTCATTTCTATTTTTGACCATGCTTCGATTGAACCGGAAAAGGAGATTGAAATTCCCAATCCAGTAAGGGATACCATTGAAGTGGTGGGTCACATCGCTGGACCGAGCGATTCCTTCTGGGTTTCGGACACCTTGGTCATTCATTCATGTGATTTGGGTAGAATATGGTGTTTTGATTTCTCTAATTCAAAATTGAACGAGCTTCCTCCATTTTGGGCATCGCTCGATACCAAATTTGTTCAAGAAAACATTAAATTGGCCAGAATTGCCAATTCAATCAGGAAAACCATCTATATTCCTCGGGATACCTTCCCAACAAGATTTGTATTCTTCCCTGTCGACTTCGATACGGTATATCTGATTGCGAAATGGGATAAGATAACAGATTCCCTAATTAATGATTATCTAGAAAAAGGCAAATCATCACCCATCTGCGGCGGCATGACAAAGCTGGAAACCAGAAATGATCAGCTAAAATTCTATCGAATCGATTTGTCCAAGATGAAAATCGAACTGCTGGAAGATCAGGACTATTTGCGAGAACAATTGAAACGCTTCAAGGGGCATTACCTCCTGGATTTCGACTCAACCCCCATTCCATGGCCGATCTATTCGCCACCCCCCCCTGTTGGCCCCCGCTGAAGCTCACTCGCCCCCCGCCCCTCCCCCGACCTGCGTCGCCGCCAACCAGAAGACCGCCGCGGCGGCCACCGAGAGCCCGAACACCGTGTACGCGAGGTTCGTCCCCTGCCACAGCGCCGCGAATCCGTTGCGCACCTGGCTGGCCAGGAGGTTGGCCTTGCCGCCCACCATCTCCAGCTGACGCAGGTAGGCCTTGGAGTTCTCGTCCTCCAGGGCGAAGGGCGACACGGCGTTCACCGCGGACCGGTGGATGGCCAGGGCGGCCAGGGCCCCCGCGGCGAGGATCGAACCGGCCACGGCGCGGATCCGGTCCATGCGCGGCCCCCGCGCATCCCGGAAGAGGCCGGGCCGGGGGGGCTCCTCGGCGAAGGCTTCCGCCAGGAAGCCCTCGGGCACCTCGCGGCCCCGGGCCCGGAGCTCCGCCACGGCGGCTTCCAGGGCCCGGCGCTTGTACTTCCGGTGGTGGTCGAGGAGATCCTGGAGCTGGGCGTCGGAAAGCGCGGGGATCCGGGAAAGGAACGAGTCGGACATGGGTTCCATGGTATTTGCCCGGACGCGCCTCCGGGGAGTATATTCAGGCGTTTCCCATGCATGAGGTGCCGGTATGCTCGCCTTCGCCCTGGCTGCAACCCTGTTCTCGGCGGGCGCCGAGGAACCGGTCAATCCCATCGCCCCGGTCCCCGCCCAGGCGCTGCGGTCCACCTCGGCCATCAAAGGCAAGCTCACCACGTCCGCCGACTTCCGGGCCCGCGGCAAGAGCGTCACCCTGGGCCAGAACATCTACGGCGTCAAGCTCCGCCCCCAGCAGAGTCTCATGGCCGAAATCCGCGGCGAGCGCGCCAGCCTGTTCCTGATCACCTTCACCGACAAGGTGCAGAAGCCCATTGACCGGCAGGTCACCCGGGTCGGCGGCAAGGTCATCCTCTTCAACCGCAAGAAGGAGAACCTGGATTTCGTGGTGGTGGTCTCCGGCACCGAGTCCATGACCAACGAACCCTACGAACTCGTCCTCTACGAACTCGACACCGAGGCCGCCCTGGGCAAACCCTGAACTTGACCGGAGGGGACCGCGCGGTCCCCTCCGTTCCCCTTCCCTTCTACCGGGACCACGCGGCCTTGGTCTTGGCCAGGCCGTCCAGGTACTCCTGGGGCGTCTTGGCGGCGGTGGCCAGGTCGATGGCCTTCTGCAGGGTGGTCAGGGCCTCGGCCTTTCGGCCGGCCTTCTCCAGGAGCCGGGCCTTGGTTTCCAGGTTGCTGTACACCTCCTTGGCCTTCAGGGACCGGTCGATCCACTCCATCCCCTTGTCCAGGTGCACGTTGTTGTTGAGGCAGTAACGGGCGCCCTGCAGGAAGGGGACGTGCTCTCCGGCACCGGCGCCGGCCAGGGTCTTCTCCAGGTAGGCCCAGTAGAGGCCCGGGGTGTCCAGGGTCACGTCGAAGCCCACGGACACCTTCTCCCAGGCCAGCTCCACCCGGAGGGCCTCCAGGGACTTGAGGTGGATGGAATAGTTCAGGTATTCCTCGGGCTGGGCCAGGGCCACGGGCGTGGCCTCCACCCGGAGGGCGTCCTCGGAGGCCTTGTGGTCGTAGGCGCCCCACTGCTTGGCGTTCCGGTTGAAGATGAGGGTCCAGGTCTTGGGGCCGGGGATGGCGAAGAAGGCGTAGGATCCCGCCGCCAGGTCCTTGCCGTCGACCTTCACGGGGTCGCTGAACGTGATGACGGTGGCGTTGTTGGCGCCGGTGCGCCACACCTCGCCGAAGGGCACCAGGCCGCCCCAGATGGTCCGCCCCTTGACGCCGGGACGGGAGTAGTCGATCTTCACCGTGCTGCTCCCCACGGTCTGGGTGATGCTGGCGCCGGGGCTGGGCTGGTAGGGTTTCACCATCGTCTGCTGGGCCGCAAGACCCAGCGAGGCCGCGAGGGCGGCGGAAAGGATGACGGTACGCATGAGGGCTCCTGAGGAAAAGGCTCCGTCATCATACGCCCAGAATCCCGACCTGGCGCGTCAGGTAATGGTGAAAAACCAGATCGAGGCCCGGGGCGTGGACGACCCCCGGGTGCTGGAGGCCATGGCCGCCGTGCCCCGCCACCTGTTCCTGGAACCCGGCCAGGCCCCGGCCGCCTACGAGGACCACCCCCTGCCCATCGGCCGCGGCCAGACCATCTCCCAGCCCTACATCGTGGCCTTCATGGCCCAGGCCCTGGCCCTGTCGGGCACCGAGAAGGTGCTGGAGGTGGGCAGCGGCTGCGGCTACATGGCCGCGGTGCTGGCCAGGCTCTGCCGCCGGGTGCTGGGCATCGAACTGGAGGCGGACCTGGTGCGCCGGGCCCAGGCGGCCCTGGAGGACACGGGCGTCGCCAACGCCACCCTGCGCTGCGGCGACGGGAAGCTGGGGTGGAGGTCCGAGGCGCCCTTCGACGCGATCCTCCTCAGCTGCGCCGCGGACGTCATTCCCCCCGACCTGTGGGAGCAGCTGGCGGAAGGGGGCCGCATGGTGCTGCCCCTGGCGGTGCACCCCACGCACCAGGACCTGGTGATCGTGTACAAGACCGCCGCCGGCGCCGTGACGCGCAACCTGCTCCCGGTCGTGTTCGTGCCGCTGAGGTGACTCAGTAGCCCCGGGCCCGGTCCACGGCCCCCTGGATCTCCAACCCCTCCGCGAACCGCCTCAGGTTCGGCAGCAGGTCCGGCACCATGGCCCGGGGCGTGGAGGGCCCGGAGTGGTGGGGGGTGACGGTCACCTTCGGGTGGGACCACAGGGGCGATTCCGCATCCAGGGGCTCGGGGGAGAACACGTCCAGCACGGCCCGGCCCAGGCGCCCGGCGTCCAGGGCCGCGATCAGGTCCGGGACGACCACCTGTTCGCCCCGGCCCACGTTCACCAGGGTGAGGCCGGCGTGGCCGTGGGCCAGCAGGCGGGCATCCACCAGGCCCCGGGTCTCGGGGGTCAGGGGGGCGCAGAGAACCAGCAGGCGAGCCTCGGGAAGCCAGGTGGTCAGGTCCTTGGCGCCGTGGAGGGGGAATTCCGCATCCTCCCGGGGGGTCCGCACGAAACCCCGAACCTCCAGGCCCAGTTCCCGGAGGGACCGGCCGATCTGGCGCCCGATGCGGCCGAAGCCCACCACCAGGGCCGTGCGGCCGGTGAGGTCCTCGGGGATGAGCCGGGGATTCCAGGTGCGCGCGTCCTGGGCCGCCCGGCACTCGTCGGGGCGCTGGGCCCCCGCCAGAAGGTGGAAGGCCACGTAGCGGGCCATCCAGAGCCCGAACTGGCCGTCGGCGCGGGTGATGGGGACGCCGGGGGGGATGGAGGGGTCGGCCACCAGGTGATCCACCCCGGCCCCGCTGTTCTGCACCCAGGCCAGGCGCGGCATGCGCGCGGCCAGGCCCTCGGGAAGCTTCCACACGAAGAGGCCCTCGGCCTCGGCCAGCCAGGCGGCATCCCCCGCCTCCCGGGGGTGCCACCCGCGGATGTCCAGGCGGGGTTCGGCCTCCCGCAGGGCGGGGACCCAGTCCATGTGCCGGTGGTGGATGACGGCCAGTCGTCGCATGCTCATCCCTGGTAGCTGTCCTGCGCGTGGTAGCTGCTGCGCACCAGGGGGCCGCTCTCGACCCGCTGGAACCCCATCTCGAGGCCCTTGCGCCGGTACATCTCGAATTCCGCGGGTTCCACGTACCGCTCCAGGGGCAGGTGCAGGGCGGAGGGGGGCAGGTACTGGCCCAGGGTGGCGATGTCCACGGAGGCCTCGCGCCAATGGCCCATGAGCTCCAGCACCTCCTCCGGGGTCTCACCCAGGCCCACCATGATGCCGCTCTTGACCCGCAGGGCCGGGTCGGCGGCGTCGCGGCGCCGGGCGGCTCCGGCCAGCACGCGCAGGCTCTGGGCGTAGTCCGCGTCGGGGCGCACCCGCCGGTACAGGCGCTCCACGGTCTCCACGTTGTGGTTCAGGACCTGGGGCCCGGCCTCCAGCACCGTGGCCAGGCAGGCCTCGCTTCCGCCGAAATCGGGGATCAGCACCTCCACCCCGCAGGCCGGCACCAGGGTGCGGATCCAGCGGATGGTGGCGGCGAAGTGGGAGGCGCCGCCATCCGGCAGGTCATCCCGGTTCACGCTCGTCACCACCGCGAAGGCCAAACCCAATGACGCCACCGCTTCGGCCACCCGCTGGGGCTCGCCGGGGTCCACCTCGCCGGGGCGGCCCTTGCCGACGTTGCAGAAGCCGCAGTGCCGGGTGCACACGTCCCCCAGGAGCATGAAGGTGGCGGTGCGGTGAACCCCCCAGCATTCGTGCAGGTTGGGGCACCGGGCCTCCTCGCAGACCGTCACCAGACGGTTGGACCGCACCAGGGCCTCCACCTCGGCCACCACTTCAGGGGCTGGGACCTTGATTTTCAACCAGTCGGGACGGGGGCCAGGGAGAACGGGGGGACGCGCCATAGGAGTCAATCTTAGCGCACTAGGAGGCTGCAATACTTGGACAGCCTCCTAAGCTACAATGGAATGCCATGAACGAAACCCCCCGAGAGCACCCGGCCTTCGAGGCCCCGAAGGGCTTCGAAACGAAGTTCCGCGACCTGGAGCTGCACCTGGCCTCCTTCGACGGCCCCCTGGACCTGCTCCTGCACCTGATCCGGGAGCAGAAGCTGGACATCCTGGACCTGCCCATGGCCTCCGTGACCCGGCAGTACATGGACTTCCTGATGCTCATGGAGGAGCTCAACCTGGAGATCGCCGCGGAGTTCGTGGCCATGGCCGCCCACCTCCTGCAGATCAAGAGCCGCATGATGCTGCCCCGGCCCCCCGCGGACGAGGGCCTGGAGGATCCCCGCGAGGACCTGGTCCAGCGCCTCCTGGACTACCAGCAGGTGAAGGAGGCCGCCAAGGAACTCTCCAGCCGCGAGGCGGAATGGCAGAAGGTGGTCTTCGCCCCGGGGCTGGACATCCGCGACCACGCCCGCATCGAGGAGGAGCCCATCAAGGCCAACCTCTTCGACCTGCTCGCCGCGTACCGCGACGCGCTGAAGCGGCTCCTGCCGCCCCCTCCCGTGCAGGTGCGCACCCCGCCCAAGACCCTCGACCAGCGCATCGCCGAAGTCACCGCCTTCCTCATGGACGGGCGCTGGGAAGCCTTCGGCGGGCTCCTCGCCACCGCCGGCTCCCGGGAGGAGCTGGTGCTCACCTTCCTTGCCCTCCTGGAGATGGTCCGCACCGGACGGATCCTCCTGGTGCAGTCGGAAGTTTTCGGAGAAATCCGGGTCAAGGCGGCCTAGACCGTGGACAACGCACCCAGCCCCTCCCTTGCAAAGGCCTTCCGCATCGCCTACGTCATCGGCCTGTTCATCTGCGTGGGCTGGCCGCTGGTGCTGCAGCTCATGCTGGGCACCGCCATCCGCCCCGGCGGGCTCGCCCCCGCGGGGGTCGTGGAGCAGCTGGGCTACACCTTCACGGGGCTGACCTTCGCGTCGGCGTTCTTCGTGACCTGGCGCTGGGCCAAGGTGCGGCGCACCTTCGGGACCCTGGAGGAGGCGCGGCGCCCGGGCGCCGTGATCCGTGAGACGATCCTCTACGCCGCCCTTTTCGAGCTCAGCTCCTTCTACGGGCTCGTCTACTACGCGCTGGGGGGCCCTGCCGCCGAACGCTACGCCCGGTCCTTCATCGCGCTGACCACCGTGATGTTCTTCGTCTTCGTACCCCGATTCCAGGCCTGGCGGGATGCCGCCGAGGAGCGCCCATGAACGAGCAACCCGCCCACGACCCGAACGATCCCTCCCTGCCCCCGGATCCCGACGCCACGCAGGTCCTCAAGACCGGGGAGCCCAGGCTCCAGGACACCCAGCCCATGCGCATCATGCCGTCCGTTCCCGCACCGGAGGCCGCCACGACCCGGTCCCAGCGCATCGCCGATCCGCTGCCGGAAGCCCGCAGGTCCCCGGCGAGGGCCAGCCGGCCCCTGCTCTGGGTCTTCGGCCTCCTGGCGGTGGCGATCCTGGGCGGCAGCGTGGCCTACTATTTCCTGTCCGCCGGCGGCGAGGCCATGGCCCCCGCCCGCGCCCGGGGCGAGGTGCCCGCGGTCCTCCTGCCGTACCTGGAGAAGGCGTCCCAGGGCGACGCCGGCGCCATGCGCATGCTGGGGACGATGTACTACAACGGGCTGAACGTCCCCATGGACCGGAAGGAGGGGGTCAAGTGGTACCGCAAGGCCGCGGCCGCCGGCAACGTCGCGGCCCGCAAGGACCTGGAACAGCTGGGACTGGCGGCGGACGAGAAGTGACCCCTTCGGAGACGCCCCTCGACAAGCTGCTGGCGGACCAGGCCTACGACGGCCTCTTCCCCAACCTCTACGACTGGATCTACGTGGTGGGCGTCTCGGAGGGCGGGGAGCTCACCTTCGAGACCGTGAACCCGCCCCTGGGCGGGGGCTCGGGGTTCCTGCTCCCGGAGTTCACGGGCAAGACGCCCGCGCAGTGCCTGCCCCCGGAAAGCGCCGCGCTCCTGATGAACCACTTCAGCCGCGTGCTGGCCGAGGAACGGCCCCTCCTGTACGAGGAGGAGCACGTGGTGGCGGGCCGGGCCCGGAGCTTCCAGACCACGCTCACGCCGGTGCGGAACAAGTGGTCGCGCATCCACCGCATCGCGGCCGTGTCCCGGGACATCACGGCCCTCAAGGAGGCCGAGGCGGCCCTCCACGCCTCCGAGGAGCGGCTCAACCTGGCCCTGGAGGGGACCCAGCAGGGCCTCTGGGACTGGAACGTCGCCACGGGGGAGGTGTACCGCAGCCCCCGGTGGTTCTCCATGCTGGGGCTGGAGCCCACGGAGGTGGCCGCCACCATGGAAGGCGGGCTCGCCCGGATCCATCCCGAGGACCGCCTCCAGGTGGAGGGGGCCATGAACGCCCACCTGGAGGGGCGCCAGGCCACCTACCAGGTGGAATACCGCATCCTCAGCCGGTCCACGGACTGGATCTGGGTCTTCGACGCCGGGAAGGTGGTGGCCTGGGACGACCAGGGCCGCCCGGCCCGCATGACGGGCATGTGCACCGACATCACCGAGCGCCGCCGGGCCGAGGAGTCCCTGCGGGCCCTGGTGGGCGGGGTGGTGCACGAGATCCGCAATCCGGTCTACGGCATCTCCATCAACCTCGACGCCATGGAGGCCACCTTCGGCGAGGAGCCGCGGTATATGCCCTTCGTGGCCGCCCTGCGGGAGAGCGCCGAGCGCATCTCCAGCCTCATGAACGACCTCAAGGACTACGGCGAGCCCCGCACCCTCAACCCCGAGCCCTGCCTGGTCAAGGCCCTCCTGGAGGAGGCCGCGCGCAGCTGCGAGCCCCAGGCGACCCGGCACCAGTGCACCCTGGGCCTCCACCTGGGCAACCCCCACCTGGTGCTCCCCCTCAACGGCCGGCGCATGCACCAGGTCTTCCGGAACCTCATGGAGAACGCCATCCACCACTCGCCCCAGGGCGGGGAGGTGGCGGTGCGGTGCCGGCGCGACCGCCGGGAGGGCCACGAGTGGTGGATCTTCACCGTGGAGGACCAGGGGCCCGGGTTCGCGCCCGAGACCCAGGCCCGGGCCTTCGAGCCCTTCTTCACCCGGCGGAAGGGAGGGACGGGCCTGGGCCTTTCCATCGTCAAGCGCGTGGTGGAAGAGCACGGCGGTTCGGTGGAACTGGCCAACCGCTCCGGGGGTGGAGCCATCGTCACCGTCAAGCTTCCGGCCCCCCGGAAGGTCGCCACCCTCATGCAGGACCCCGACCATGACTGACCCCAGGATCCTCCTGATCGAGGATGACCCCTCCGTGCGCCATGGCATGGCCGCCTTCCTCCGCGCCAACGACCTGGAGGTGCAGGAGGCCGAGAACTGCAAGCAGGCCATGGAGCTCTACCGCAGCGGGAATCCCGACGTGGTGGTGGCCGACTACAGCCTGCCCGACGGCACCTCCCTGGACATCCTGGCCCAGGTCAAGCGCCTGAACGAGAACACCCCCTTCATCATCCTCACCGCCCACGGCTCCATCGACCTGGCGGTGCGGGCCATCAAGGAGGGCGCGGAGCAGTTCCTCACCAAGCCCGTGGAGTCCAAGGCCCTGCTCCTCATCGTGCGCCGCCTGCTCCAGCAGCAGCGGCTGCGCCACCGCCAGGAGGCCGCCAACCGCGACCGGGCCGGGATCCTGAACCCCTTCCAGGGCGAAAGCCCCGCCATCCGAAGGCTGGAGGAACAGGCCCGGCGGATGCTGGAATGGGACAGCCCCATCCTCATCCTCGGCGAGACCGGCGCCGGAAAGGGCGTCCTGGCGCGGTGGATCCACTTCAACAGCCCGCGGGCCGAGGAAGCCTTCGTGAACCTCAACTGCGCCGGCCTCACCCGGGAGCTGCTGGAGAGCGAGCTCTTCGGGCACGAGCGGGGCGCGTTCACGGGCGCCGTGGCCGCCAAGCAGGGCCTGCTGGAGGTGGGCCACCGCGGCATCGTGTTCCTGGACGAGATCGGGGACATGGACCCCGCCATCCAGCCCAAGCTCCTTAAGGCGCTGGAAGAAAAGACCTTCCGGCGCCTGGGCGACGTGCGGGACCGGGTGGTGGACATCCGCCTCATCGCCAGCACCAACCTGGCCCTGGAGGACATGGTCCGCGCCCGCACGTTCCGGGACGACCTGTACTACCGCATCAGCACCCTCACCCTGCGCATCCCGCCGCTGCGGGAGCGGCCCCAGGACATTCCCATCCTGGCCGCTACGATCCTCGAGGCCGTGTCCAGGCGCATGGGCCGGCTGCCGGTGGGCCTCAGCCCCCGGGCGGAGGCGGCCCTGGTGGCCTACCCGTGGCCCGGCAACATCCGGGAGCTGTCCAACGTCCTGGAGCGCGCCATGATCCTCCAGCGGGGCGACCAGCTGGAGGCCGCGGACCTGGGCATGCAGGACCGCCCCGCGCCGCCCCAGGAGGCACCCACGGAACTGGCCACCCTCAAGGACATGGAACGCGCCCACATCGAGCGGGTCCTCCAGCGCACCGCCGGCAACGTGGCCGAGGCCGCCCAGATCCTGGGGATGGCCCGGCGCACCCTCTACGACCGCCTGAAGGTCCTGGGTCTGAACCTCGACCGCTTCTGAGCCGGGATCGGAGGGCGGAATTTAAACAGGGATTTAATCCCTTTCCATCCCCGTTCATCCCACTTTTGCAACAGATAGAGCCCTGCTCTATCTGTTGCAAAAGTGGGATGAACGGGGATGAAAAGATAGATCTTCATCACCCGGCTTCCTGATTCAAACAGCTTGTCTCGGCGCCAGCCGAAGGGGTTGTTCCCGGTTCCCGTTTCTGGGCGGCAACGTCAGCTGCCGAATCCCGGCTGAGCGGCTCTTCGCACCCGCTTTGCGGAATTTCGCACACCCCCCCGCCCGGACGAGGGGGCGCTGGGGCATGATCCCATTTATAATCAATAGATAACCCAATGCGACAAACTGGCGCGAGGTTTGCTCCTTCCGGGGCATCCCGAAGCCTACCCCCTTGTCCAAGGAGAAACCCTTATGATCCGGAATATCGTGACAGTCCTACTGGTCGCGGGCACCGTGGCCACCGGCGGCTGGGCGGCAGCGCCCGCGAAGGCCAAGCCTCTGCACCAGCGCACCATCGAGAAATACCCCGCGCCCAAGCTGCAGAACGTGAACGGCCGCGAGGTGAAGTTCCTCCTCGACCCCGCCAAGCTCAAGGGCTCCCCCGCGGAGGTGTTCGCCACGATCTGGGAACGGGTGAAGACCGCCAGCGCCAAGCACGGCTTCAAGGTCACCGAGAAGGCCGACAACGCCCTGAAGATCGAGAAGGCCTACAAGGAGTACTTCGATACCCCGGGCCAGGACCTGTTCAAGAAGGGCTACCTGCTGCGCATCACCCAGAAGTACAAGAAGGGCGTGGCGGAAGCCACGGTGGGCGTGACCATCAAGGCCGTGAATCCCGACGCCAACATCGCCATGGCCGTGCCCCTGAAGGTCGTGGGCGTGGAGAAGGTGAAGGTCGAGGCCGAGGAGAACGCCGGTCCCGGCGCGGGCGGCATCCTGGATGGCTACATCGAGAAGGGCGCCTCCTTCAGCGTCACCCTCGACAGCCTGGGCTCCCTGACCCTGGGCGATTTCGCCAAGTACATTCCTGAATTGGCCACCCTGGGCCTCCCCGCGGGGACCCGCCTCGTGGGCACCCGGGCCTACTCCGTGCGCGTGAAGCCGGGCGCGGTCGAACTGGCCGGCACCGACGACTGCGGCTTCTCCTTCGAGGGCTGGTCCACCAAGCCCGGCGAGGCGCCCTACCTCTACGACATCTCCATGGGCTACGGCGACATCGACTTCTACGACAGCCCCGCGCTCCACGAAGCCAGCGAGCAGTTCTTCCAGCAGGTCATCGCCGGCGAGCTCGCCGACCTGGCCATGGCCCAGCCCGAGAAGTGGGGCGGTTCCAAAGTGCGCAAGCTCATGAACCGGCCCCTCACCCACTGACGTCCCTTCCACCCCTTTCAGGAGAATCCCGACGATGCGAAACCTCTCACGCAGTCTCACGCTGGGCGCCCTCGCGGCCTGCCTCGCCCTCCCCGGCCTCGCCCAGGCCGGGCCCGACAAGCTCGACGCGCTCTACGGGTACCTGTCCATGCCCGCCTACATCAAGCACTACGAAGCCGACAAGAACGGCAAGGTGCTCATCAACCCCTACCTGCAGGTGGGCACCAAGGACTACCCCGCCATCCTGGACGCCAAGAACGCCCCTTACAACTGGGTGATCGACGCCGAAGGCCGCGTGGGCATCATCCAGGAAGCCGCCCATCCCCTGGGCCGCACCTACGCCAAGGGCTTCTTCCGCCCCGAGGACCGCTCCAAGCGCAAGCCCGGCACCACCGAGAACTACGGCCACGTCTCCGCCCTCGCCGGCGGCCCCAGCCGCATCAGCGGCGAGATCAACTATGACAAGGCCACCAAGAGCTTCACCATCAACAACAAGTCCGGCCGCTACTCCAAGCACAACCCCGACCGCACCCCTGAGCAGATGGCCAACGCGGCCCGCCTGATCATGGAAGTCGTCGATCCGGGCAAGACCCCCTGGGGCCCCACCTACTACCTGCTCGAGTACGCTCCCGAGACCGTCCGCGAGGAGCTCATGAAGAGCCCCAAGCTGGCCTATGACGACGCCGCCAAGAAGAGCCGCCCCCACATCATCCTGGATGTCGCCGCGGCGCCCGCCCCCGAGGCGGACAAGCCCAAGACCAAGGCCAAGAAGGCCAAGGCCGCCCACAACGACGATCCGTCATAAGCCTCGCGCCCCACTGGCCCATCGAATAGGAGCTTGGAACATATGAAGACGCTTTTCTCCCCCCGCATCGCCCTTCCCGGGATCCTTCTCTGCCTGGCAGCGGCCATGCCGCTGCCGGCGCTGAAGCCCGCCGACGTCACCGACCAGGTCCATGTCCTCAAGGGCAAGAAGAACTTCCTCACGGGCAATGACCCGATCAACGTCGACGGCACCGTCAACTGCCTCGTGGAAATCCCCGCGGGCACCACGGCCAAGTACGAGACCGACGTCAAGACCGGCCTCATCGCCATCGAACAGAAGAACGGAGCCCCCCGGTACGTCCAGTACCTGGGCTACCCCTGCAACTACGGCGCGGTGCCCCACACCGTCCTCTCCAAGGCCAAGGGCGGCGACGGCGACCCCGTCGACGTGCTGATCCTCGGCCAGTCGGTGCCCACCGGCACCATGGTCAAGGCCCGCACCCTGGGCATCCTGGTCCTCACCGACTCGGGCGAGGTGGACAACAAGCTCGTGGTCGCCATGGAGGGTTCGCCCTTCTGGAACTGCAAGAGCATCGCCGACCTGGACGCCAAGTTCCCCGGCGTGACCTCCATCATCCAGACCTGGTTCACCTCCTACAAGGGCCGGGACAAGGAAGGCAAGCTCTTCCTGTCCTCCACCGGCTTCAAGGAGCGGGCCGAGGCGATCCGCTTCCTGGGCGACGCGGTCCTGGATTACGAGCGTTCCGTGGTCACCGACGCGGACCGGCGCCCCCTGGACAAGGACGGCAATCCCAGTCTGTACCGCTGGCCCGGGGCGAAGAACCTGGGCGAATGACACCACCCTGGGGGGGGGCGTCGCCCCCCCCTTTTTTTTTGACGCGACCATCAAGGAGGCACTAACCATGCGCATCGTACTTCTGGGTGCGCCCGGGGCCGGCAAGGGCACCGTGGCCAAACAGCTCACGGCCCAGGACGGCTCCGTGCAGATTTCCACCGGGGATCTCCTCCGGGCGGCCGTTAAGGCCGGAACGCCCCTGGGCCAGCAGGCCCAGGCCTTCATGCAGCGGGGCGACCTGGTCCCCGACCGCCTCATCATGGGCATGATGGAACAGCGCTTCCAGGAAAGGCCGGACGAGGGTTTCATCCTGGACGGCTTTCCCCGCACCATCCCCCAGGCGGTGTCGCTGGGCCTCCTCCTCAAGGGCCTGGACCGACCCCTGGAGCTGGTGGTGAACCTGGCCGTCCCCGAGGAGGTCATCCTGGACCGCCTCACGACCCGCCGCACCTGCTCGAACCCCGCCTGCAACGAGATCTACAACGTCAAGTCAAACCCGCCCGCCCCGGGCGACACCTGCCGCGTCTGCGGCAGCAAGGTCGTCCAGCGCGAGGACGAAACCCCCGAGGCCATCGGCCGCCGCCTGGAGGTCTACCGGCAGCAGACCAACCCCCTCGTGGGCCACTACGAGCGCACCGGCCTCCTGATCACCGTCACGGAACTGGACACGGCGTCCATCGTGAAGACCATCGCCGGCGCCCTGGCCGCCCAGGTGGGGTGAGCCGCCCGGTGCGCGTTCCCGCAGCGGAGTTTTGCGGAATCCCGCACGGACGCCGTACCTGGAACGCCCAGGTCAAGCCACAACCACTCCAAATGCTTTACTTGAAACCATTCTCGCATTTGGCACGCATCTTCCAATCACAGGACGTTCCCGCTGGGAAACCCCCGTCTTCCACAAAGCAGGCGCGATCGCGCCACCCCCATGACCTACCGCTGGAGGTTCACATGAAGTTCTTCGTCACGCCCTTGGCCCTCGCCATCCTGGCGGGCCCCCTCGCCGCCCAGACGCCCACCGACGCCGAGAAGCGCATCGCCGACCTGGAGAAGAAGGTCGAGAAGCTCACCAAGGCCAAGTCCGAAACCAAGAAGTCCGACGACTCCAAGGACGGCTTCTTCGTCAAGTTCGGCGGCCGCTTCCACCTGGATTCCGTGTTCTTCGACGGCAACAAGAACCGCCTGGCCAACGGCACGCAGCTGCGCCGCGGGCGCGTCAGCTTCAAGGCCGGCTTCGGCAAGGACTGGGTCGCCGAAGGCGACTACGACTTCGCGGAAGGCGACGCCTCCGTCAAGGACATGTGGCTCGGCTACCAGGGCTTCAAGGACACCCTGATCCAGGTGGGCCAGTTCAAGGCGCCCTTCGGCTTCGACACCCTCTCGTCCTCCAACGCCATCTGGTTCACCGAGCGCTCCTACAGCGACGTGTGGGCTCCCGACCGCCACGTGGGCATCGCCGTGGCCAAGTGGGGCGAGCGCTGGCAGGCCAAGGTCAACTTCTTCGGCCAGGCCATCGACGACACCAACACGGCCGACACCAACGGCTCCGACCACGGCTGGGGCTACGCCGGCCGCGTCAGCTTCGCGCCGGTCCTCGTGAACGAGTCCAAGGCCATCCACTTCGGCGTGGCCCTGAGCACGCGCACCCCCATCGCCGACTACAGCACCACCACCCTGGTGCCCGTGGCGAACGAAGCCTATGCCATCGACTTCTCGGGCCGCCCCGAGGCCGGCAAGATCAGCAAGGCCAAGTTCCTCAACGCCAAGGTTAACAACGTCAAGGACTACACCCAGACCGGCGCCGAGTTCGCGGGCGTGTGGAACGCGTTCTCCTGGCAGAGCGAGTACCAGCAGACCAAGGTCAAGCGCCGGGATGCCGTCGGCACCACCGCCGCCGCCCTCGCCGCCAGCGTCGTGGACCACACCTTCTCCACCTACTACGGCCAGGTGTCCTACATCTTCGGCGGCCGGCGCAGCTACAACGCCCAGGACGGCGTCTTCGGCAAGGTGAGCCCCTCCACCAAGGCCGGCGCCCTGGAAGTGGTGGCCCGCTACAGCAAGATGAGCCAGGACGACCTCACCGCCATCGACGCCGTCAAGGGCGGCGAGGCCAAGAACATGTCCCTGGGGCTGACCTGGTACACCAACAAGAACATCCGCTGGATGATCGACTACACCAAGGTCGACAACAACGAGAACGCCAAGCCCAAGGGCGTCTACGGCGGCATCGTGAACGACGACTTCTCCATCACCACGCTCCGCCTCCAGGTCAACTTCTAGGTCCTGGTTCTTCTCTGCCGGCGGGGGCCCGCACCCCGGG
>MTLE01000750.1_pt1 | contig 40268 bp, 39 predicted proteins | sample 1982461 | NCBI WGS metagenome assembly MTLE01 (sample SAMN05712605, study PRJNA340218) | biofilm metagenome | isolation source: sample SPL anode biofilm adapted to -200 mV | place: USA | collected 2012-02-03
CAAACAAAACATAAACTAACCTCAAAGCTAACCAAATCACGCAATATTTGCGGCGTCTTTTGCGGCAATACTTCGTCGCTTAGTCGGTCAGATACACGGGGCTTCACCCGCTCAAGGTATCCTTCCCTCCCCGCTCCTCGCCTCGCCACAACATTACTTGCAAATACGATTTGCTCTGTGTGGCAAAAATCCAAACAATAAATTTTAAAAATAAAAACCCGCCTTGCGGCGGGTGTCAAAAAGCAAAAAACTATTTAAAATAAATAAGGATAACTGGAAGTACTGCCGGTGGGGCTGCTGGTATCCTTATTTGAAACCGCTTTGCATATTCTCTGCTGTATATCACTCGTTTGCGAAGCCCAACAAATAAAAGATGAACTGTTGTAATATTTTTCTATCGCTGTCCCGCGTTTGGTGTAGCAGTAAGCGGAATAGCTGTTTTGGTTATCTATCGTTGCGTAGCGCAGCAGACATCTAAATCTTGGGTACGATATTGCGGTGGTTGTCGCGGCGGCGGAAATTGTGCCTCCTTCGGGCATGGAAATATCAAGCTTATCAAAATCTATCGTGTATGTTCCATTAGTAAAAAAATAAACTTTTTGTGCGGAATCTATACTTTTCAGCATTGGCAGAACAGAGCCTACGGCGGATTTTTCTACAGCCAACTCATACTGTGGCAAAGCAATGGCTGCCAATATGCCTATTATCAGCACTACCACCAACAATTCTATCAGAGTAAAACCTGCTTTTTTAAAACGTGTTATTTTATTCACTTTTCCCCTATAAAAAGTTTAAGCTAAAAAGTCATTCTAATAAAAAATTAAGCAGGAATAAAAATGTAATTTATTTTTTGATTAGAGATATAAATTCTTCTTCGGTAAGTATTTTTACGCCCAGTTCCTGCGCTTTTGTAAGCTTGCTGCCTGCTTCCGCACCCGCCACCACGGCATAAGTTTTTGCAGAAACGGAGCCTGACACTTTCCCGCCGTTCGCCTTTACAAGGTTCTGCGCTTCTTCCCTTGTCATTTTTGTAAGCTCGCCCGTAAACACAAATGTTTTGCCTTGCAGCAATGCGCTTGCCGCTTTTTCTTGTTCGGTAAATGTAAGGCCTGCTGTTTTAAATTTATGCAATTCTGCCTTAACGGCATCGGCATTAAAAAAGCTGTAAACGCTTTGCGCCACTTTTGGGCCTACTTCCTGTATTTTTTGTAATTCGTCTAAAGAGGCTTGTTGCAGGTTTTCTATACTCCCAAAATGCTCGGCCAAAGTTTCCGCCGTTTTTGCGCCTATGTGACGTATTCCAAGGCTAAAAATAAATTTGGAAAGCGGGCGCGTTTTGCTTGCCGCGATTGCTTTTAAAAGGTTATCGGTTTTCTTCTCGCTAAATAAATCCAGCGGCATTAAATCAAATTCCGTAAGGCTGTAAATATCGGACAAAGTTTTTATGGAGCCGCGCTCCACCAACTGCGCCACGGCAGCTTCGCCAAGGCCTTCAATATCCATAGCTTCGCGCGCGGCAAAATGCTCTACGCTGGCTTTTATCTGGGCGGGGCAGCTTGGGTTGGGGCAGCGGTAGGCAACGGCTTCTTCGTCCTTATAAACTGCGCTGCCGCAAACTGGGCAAACAGACGGCGGAACAACTTGTGCGCCGCCATTATCTTTGACTACTTTTAAAACTTTGGGTATCACTTCCCCCGCACGTTCGATAATAACCTCGTCGCCTGCCTTAACGCCAAGGCGGGCAATTTCGTCAAAATTATGCAGCGTGGCGGAAGATATCATAACCCCTGCACATTTTACTGGGGCAAGGTCCGCCACGGGTGTTATAATGCCCGTTCTTCCGACGGAAAAAATTATTTTATTAACTTTTGTTGTAGCTTGTTGCGCGGGGTATTTAAAGGCAACGGCCCAACGCGGGCTTTTTGCGGTTATGCCCAAAATACGTTGCAAATCAAAAGAATTTACTTTAACAACAAGCCCGTCCGCGTCGTATTTAAGGGTATGCAAAGTATCTTTAAAATTATTGTAAAACTTTACAACATCATTAATATCTGTAAACACTTCTCTGACGGGAGAAGTGGGCAATCCGCACGCCCTGCACATATCCATAAATTGCGTAAAACTGTTTACGCCCAACTCGCCAAAACCGTAAGAGTGGGCAAAAAATTTCAACGGCCGCTGGGCCGTAATCTTAGGGTCTTTTTGGCGGATAGAACCCGCCGCCGCGTTTCTGGTATTGGCAAAGGGCGGTAAATCAGTCTCAAGCTGTTTTTGGTTTAATTTTTCAAGGTCTTGTTTTTCAAGGTAAATTTCCCCGCGGAATTCCACCGTGCCGCTTATTTCTTGTTGCAGGCGCAGCGGGATACAGTTTATTGTGCGGATATTTGCGGTAACATCTTCCCCCGTTTTGCCGTCGCCGCGCGTTGCGGCTTTGGTTAAAACGGAGTCGGTGTAGGTTAAGGAAATAGAAACGCCGTCAATTTTACTTTCAACAGCCATTTCAAAATTATCGCGGTTAAGGTTTTGGGCGGTGCGTTCGTGCCACGCGCGTATATCTTGCTCGTTATAGGTATTGTCTAAGGACATCATCGGCGTAAGATGCGGCGCGGGCGCAAAAGAGGAGGAGGCTATGCCCCCTATCCTCTGCGTGGGTGAATCTAAAGTTATATATTGCGGGTTTTCTGCTTCAAGCTGTTTAAGTTTGGAGTAAAGCGTATCGTATTCGTAGTCGGAAATTTCGGGCGCGTCAAGGTTGTAATACAGGTTGTTATGGCGCCGTATAAGGGTTTTAAGGTCTTCAATTTCCTTAAGCTTGTCCATTTTTACGCTCGTTTTTTATCTGGTCCAGCAGCCCGTTTATAAACTTGCCCGAATTTTCCGTAGAATATTTTTTGGCTAATTCTATGGCTTCGTCAATAATAGCGGGTACGGGGGCTTTGTCTGCGCTGAAAACGATTTCGTAAGTCGCCATGCGTAAAATGGCTCTGTCCACGGCGGACATACGCTCAACGGACCAGTTTTTTGCTTTTGCGGCAATAATATCATCAATCTCTTTTGTATTGTCGTTTGTGCCGGTAACCAAATCTTTACAGAAGGTAAAGGTGTCTTCGTCTAAATTTTCGTAAAAACTGTTGACGAAAAGGCACGAATCTTCCGCGTTCAGTTTGCCGGTGTCTGTAAAATACAAAGTCTGTAAGGCATACTCTCTTGCGAGTCTTCTTTTGCTCATAATATCCCTGAAATAGTTTAGTAAGTGGTTTGAAAATTAGATTTTATTAATTCTATCAAATATAAACGCGGGGAAGAAGAACTTTCACATAAAAGTCCCGTTTTTCGCGCAAAAATGCTACACTTTATAAATACAAGAGCAAAATATAATTTTTACCCGCATAACAAAATATTTCGCCATTTATGGTATAATATTAGTGTTAGTCTGGTAATTATTAATTTTAGTAAAAGAGATTGATGATAAAACAAACAAACAAAAGCAGTAAGGACTTCTTAAGAAAGAACGAACAAATTCGCGTTCCGCAAGTCAGACTCATCGACAGCGATGGAACAATGTTAGGGCTTGTTAGTATTCAGGACGCCCTGATGAAAGCGAAAGAACAAGAGCTTGACCTGGTGGAAATTTCACCAACCGCCCAGCCTCCTGTTTGCAAGATTTTGGAATACTCCAAATACATCTACGAACAGGGAAAAAAGAATAAAGATGCTAAGAAGAAACAAAAAACGGTAGCTTTAAAAGAGATACGTTTAAAATCCAGAATAGCATCCCACGACCTGGAAGTTAAGGTTAGGCAAATTGAAGGATTTCTTAATAAGAAAGACATGGTAAGAGTGTCCGTGGTGTTCTACGGTCGCGAGAACCAGCACAAAGACATCGGTTTTGCAATGCTAAACGATATGAAAACAAAGTTCGCAGCCATAAGCGATGTCGACGGCACTATACAAACACAGGGCAACAGAGTTTCAATAACTTTTGTCCCCAAAGTTTAACGGATAAGGATAGGTAATATGCCAAAGCTTAAAAACCATACCGGCGCAAAAAAAAGATTTAGAATTACAGCCACCGGTAAATATAAAAACAGAAAGGCCGGCAGGAGGCACTTACTCGCCCCTGAAAAGGCCAGCATTAAAAGAGAAAGGAGAGAAGCGGGTATTATAGAACGCAATTCTCCGGAAGGGAAGGCTCTTAGAAAATACCTTCCTATGAAATAAGGTTGGAGTGGTAAAAAATGAGAATAAAATTTAGCGTCGCAAGACATGCCAGAAAGAAAAAAGTTCTTAACAGAGCAAGCGGTTATTACGGAGATAAATCCCGCCGCTTGAGAATGGCCACCCAACAGGTGGACAAATCCTTAGTACACGCCTATACAGACAGAAAAGACAAAAAAGGCACGTACCGCTCTTTATGGATTGTCAGGATTAACGCTGCTGTAAGAGAAGAAGGTTTAAATTACTCTTCTTTCATCAGCGGCCTTACGAAAGCCAACATTACCCTTAACAGAAAAATGTTATCGGAAATGGCAATCAAAGATCCTGTTTCCTTCAAGCAGCTTGTGGACATAGCCAAAAACGCAATAGCAAAATAAATTTTGTTAAAGCAAATAAAGACGCCTACTTTTTAAGTAGGCGTTTTTGTTTTATAGGATTTGTTCTGCGAGAGCTTAATTCGGCTAGCAATTTGTTATCTTTGGGTTATTTTAAGTTTTTTGCCGACGGGGGTGCGCCTACGCACATCGGATATGCGGGCTTCCAGCCGCTCTTGATATGCCTTGCGTCAAACAAAACATAAACTAGCCTCAAATCTAATCAAATCACGCGATTTTTAGGAACGGCAAAATACTTGTAAAAATAATTTATCATACGGGAGAATGTAAAAATCAGGATAAAACTTGTAAAAAAACGTCCATTTCTTTGTTATAATTCCTTTGTAGCCGCAACAGGAGGTTTTATGAAAATAAAAAACTTACTCGTTTTGCTTATTTCATTTATTTGTCTTTGCGCCTGCTCCAAAAAAGCAGAGAGCGAAGCACAGTCCGAATCGTCTTCCCCCATTATGGCCATTGTTGACGAAGCTCCCCAAGGTGCGCGGCAGGAGCCTTTTCGCGATCCTATGCAAAATATAGTTGTCAATACCGATAGCGATATAACTCCCGCTGCGGGCGCAAACAATATGGCGCAATCACAAAATCTTGCGGACGATATTCCTCCCGCTGATGTTTCGCAACCCGTACCCGCAACGCAAGATGCGCATTTTGCCAATCCTATGGATAGAGTTGTTACTAAATGAAATGCTGCGACAGTACTGGGCCTCACGCTTAAAAATGCATCGGCAGGGGACGGAAGGCAGTTATAGCTAACCCCTAAATTTTCTTTAAGGTTTCTTCAAGCTCGTCTTCGCTCATATCGTCGCGTATGCCAAAGCGGGTTAAGCAAAAATCGTAGCGGATAGGGTCTTGCGGGCAAAACGCGGCAAAAGCGCGGGATATTTCCTGCGCGGTCTTCATATCTGCCTGATTACGTTTTGTAAGCCCTAGCATTCTTGCCACGCGGTGCATATGCACATCTAAAGGCACTATAAGGCACGCGGAGGGGATTTTGCTCCAGCAGCCTGGGTCAACTTCGTCTTTCCTTATACACCAGCGCAAGCATAAATTTAAGCGTTTTAACGCGCTGCCTTTTTCGGGATTGGGGATAAGCGTATCCACTTTTCCGTGGCGGCGTATTTCCGCCGCAAAGGCACGCAGTGCGGCAATATAATCTTTACTTTTTTCGTATTGCGCCGCAAAAAGGTTTTCCAGCGTGTCGTATTTCTTTAATACGGCCTGTATGGCAAGCAGAAAAGTTACAAGTTCTTCCTGCGTGGTGAAGCGGTATTTAAAACCGTCAAAAGCTTTATTAAGCGCGGCTTTATCTGTTTTAAGCAGAAAATCTTTGGGCGCAGGCCCTAAAATTGCTAAAATTTTATCTACGGTCTTTATTATTTGCTTTACATTGCCGTAAGCAAAACACGCGGCAATGAGGGCTACAACTTCCCTATCCGCATTGTTTTTATAAACATGCACAAATTGCAGCGGGTCGGGCGAAATTAAATTATATTTATTATATTTACCGTATAAGGTTTCAAGCTGTTTTTTAGTTATCATAATTTTATTTTATCAATTTGTTAACATAGAGAATATGACGCTTAAAGAACTTTTACAAAACTACCGTCAGGATTTGCCCGAAACAGAAGTTAAAGGCATAACCCAAAACTCCAAAGAAGCGGGGCAGGGCTATGTCTTTTTTGCCATAAAGGGATACACCGTTGACGGGCATGATTTTATTGATACCGTAATAGAGCGCGGCGCCGCCGCCATTATTACCGAGCAGGATTTGGAAAAAGTTTACCCAATACCCGTCATCAAAGTTGCCGATATGAACGCCGCCCTTGCCGATATTGCTTGCCGCTTTTACGGCAATCCCGCGGAAAAACTTAATGTAATCGGCATCACGGGGACAAAGGGCAAAACCAGTATTTCTTATTTAATAGAAAGCATTTTATTTGCCGCCAAGCGCACACCTGCCGTCTTCGGCACAATCAATTACCGTCTTAACGGGCAAAAAATAAGCAAAGCCCCCAACACCACGCCCGAGGCTATTGTTCTGCAAAAAATGATAGCGCAGGGTGCGGCGGAAGGCTGCGATAATTTGGTTATGGAAGTTTCCTCCCACGCCTTAGAACTTAAACGTGTAGAGGGTATAAATTTTAATATAGCCGTCTTTACCAATCTTCAGCGCGACCATTTGGACTTCCACTCCAATTTTGATAATTACTTTGCCGCCAAGCGCAAATTATTTGAAAATCTTTTAAGCCCGCAAAATACCAAACAAAAACGCGCCGCCGTCATAAATATTGACGACCCTTACGGTCAGCAACTGGCGGAAATGCTTAAAAATAAAATTAAAGTTGTTACATACAGCCTTGGCCGCCCCGCCGATTTTGTTGCAAAAGATATTGTAACCTCCCTTAACGGGGTCAGCTTTAAAGTTAACGGCGAACCTGCCCGCATAAATTTGCTTGGCGAGCATAATGTTTATAACGCGCTTTCCGCCATTGCAGTTGCCTCCAGAATGGGCATACACATAAACACGGCTATCAAAGGTTTGGAAAATCTTAAAGGCGTTCCCGGGCGTATGGAACGCGTGGACCTTGGCCAAAATTTTTATACTTTTGTTGATTTTGCCTATACTAACGAAGCTCTAATCCGCGCTTACGATGCCGTCGCCCCGTTTAAAAAAGGCCGCATAATAACGGTGTTCGGCTGCGGCGGGCAGCGTGATACCACAAAGCGTCCGCTTATGGGTGCAACCGCGGCGCGCAACAGCGATTTGGTTTTGATAACAAAAGATAATCCGCGTAAAGAAGAATCAAACAGAATTTTTATGGATATATTAGGCGGTATGAACGGCTTTGATAATTTTAAAATTATCCCAAGCCGAGCGGAAGCCATTGACGCTGCCATAGCGGAAGCCAAAGAAAACGATATAGTTATAATTGCGGGAAAAGGGCATGAAGATTACCAAATACTACCCTCCGGCACTATCCACTTTTCCGACAGGGAAGAGGCGGAAAAAGGAATAAAAAAATATGTACACACACTTAAAGTTTAAAAATAAAAAAGCCTGCGTTTTGGGCATGGGTAAAAGCGGTATTTCCTGCGCGCGTTTGTTAAAAAGGCAGGGCGTAAAAGTGCTGCTTAGCGAAGAAAATGTTTTACCCGTAGCCACAGGCCTTGAGGGTATAGAAGTTGAAGTCGGCGGGCATTCCCAAGCTGTTTACGACAGCGATTTTGTGGTAAAAAGCCCCGGTATATCACACAGCCACCCCGTTATAAAAAAACTTAAAAAATTGGGTAAACCTGTTTTTAGCGAAGTGGAAATTGCTATGGCCTACACGCCTAAAGATTGCCAAGTTTTCGCCATAACGGGCACCAACGGCAAGACCACAACCACAATGATGCTTAGCGAAATTATGAAAGCCCACGCCAAAGAAGAAGGTTTGGGCCGTAAGGTTTACACCGTCGGCAATATAGGCAAACCATTTTCTTCCGTCGCCGATAAAATAGAAGCTGGCAGCATTATTGTTATAGAAGTTTCCAGCTACCAGTTGGAAGATAGCTCTTACTTCCGCCCGTTTTCCTCTTCAATATTAAATATCACGCCCGACCACCTTGAACACCATGGCGGCCTTAAAAAATATATAGAAGCTAAAGCTAAAATTTTTGCGGACCAAAACGCCCGCCAGTCGCTTATTATCAACGGCAGCGATAAGCATTGCCTAAAACTTATAGAAAGAGCAAAATGCAAAGTTTTCAGTTTTTCTTCCACGCCGCATCATCAGGTAAGAATAGATGTTTTTTACGACGGGGACGAAATGATTTTTGCAGACGGCTACCGCATTAAACCGCCCAAACTTTTAATAGGCATACATAATGTGGAAAACGCTATGGCGGCTTCCCTTATGGCTTTTGCCGCAGGCGTCAGCCAGAGTGCGGTGCAGGAAGGTTTTGATACTTTTAACTGCGTTGAACACCGCATAGAATACTTTGCAGATTATAAAGGCATTAAGTGTTATAACGACTCCAAGGCTACCAATGTTGACTCTACCGTTACCGCGCTTAAAGCATTGCAAAGCGCAAACAGAATTTGGCTTATCTTGGGCGGCAGGGATAAAGGCGCGCCGTACAAACCGCTTTTGCCTTTCCTTAACAATTTTTGCAAGCACGCCGTTTTGATAGGGGAGGCTTCTCCTTTAATAAAGCAGGCACTTTCGGGCCGCTTTCCCGCCACGGAAAAGGGTGATTTAAAATCAGCGGTGGATTATATTTTGTCCTCTGCCCAACCTGGCGATATTATGCTGCTCTCTCCCGCGTGCGCGTCTTTTGACCAGTTCAAAGATTTTGAGGACAGGGGTAAGCAGTTTAAGCAAATGGTAGCCGACTATATCAAAACGCATAAATAAGATATAAAGAGTTTATTTAAAAAAACAAAACCCCCGCTCTTTTAAGAACGGGGGTTTTTATTTGCTTTAGTTAAAACTTATTTGCAACCGCAGGAGCATTTGCAGCAGGAAGATTTTGCAGGATTATTATACGCTTTAATCTGCGCCAATATTTCTTTTGCAAAGTCCGTTATTGTCGGGTCGCGCGCGCCCATAACCATAACAACATCACCTGGTTTGGCGCTGGCGGCTATATCGGCGGCAACTTCTTTTCTTGTTGCAAGTGTTCTTACGTCAACGCCGTTAGCTTTAAGCGGGTCGGAAATCATTTTGCTGCTGATATCCGCAGGCACAGTGCCGCCCGCGTAATAAACTTCCGCCAGCCACAAAGTGTCGCCTTTTTTAATGTTTGCGGTAAATTCTTCCACAAATTCTTTATGCAAAAGCTGCACGGAGGTATAGGCATGCGGCTGAAAGTAAGCCAACACTCTTTTGCCTCTTAAATGCGCGGCCTTAAGCGTTGCGGAAAGCTTGTGCGGATTGTGAGCGAAATCGTCAATAACTTCTATTCCGTTTTCAATGCCGATAGTATTAAAGCGTCTGTAAACGCCTTTAAAATTTTCCAAGGCTTCGGCAGTTTTTTGCATATCCACGCCCATCTCCGCCGCAACGGCAATAGCGGCAAGCGCGTCCTTTACATAATGCTCACCGGGTAAGTGTAATGTAAATTTTTGGCCTAGCGCGGTAAAGGTAGAGCCGAATCCGTCTAAGTGCAAATCTTGCGCGTGAACATTACCTTCGGTTAAGCCGAAAGTTTTGCACGGGCCTGCAAGTTCTTTAAGGTTATCTTCCTGCGCGTTAATTATAAATTTATCGCAGTTAATGCTGAATTTTTGGAAGAACCCTTTAAGCACATCAATTTCTTTATGGTCTTTTGCAAGGTTAAGCATAAGCCCTATTTTGGGGTGATAGTTAACCAATGTTCCGTCGCTTTCGTCGGCTTCTATAACCAAAATATCACTTTTGCCTTTGTACACATTTCCAAAATAACCTTCTTCCTGCAAAGAAAGTAACACGGCCCCCGTTATCAAGGAAGGCTCTTTGCCCGCGTGTCTTAAAATTTCAAACAGCATTGCCGTAGTTGTGCTTTTGCCGCTTGTGCCTGATATTGCTATCGTCCAAGATTCCTTAACGTGTTTTGCCAATAAATCGGAGCGGTGCAATATTGGTATGGCATATTTTTTTGCTACTTGTATTTCAATATTATCAGGTTCTATTGCTGAAGTTAAAACAACAACATCGGTGTTGTTTCTTATGCCGCTGCCGTCCTGCGGATAAATTTTTACGCCCAGTTTTATAAGGCTGTCCCACACGGGCAGTTTTGTAAAACCGTTATTTATCAGACGGTCGGACCCTGTAACTTCGTCTCCCGCCATAGCGTGAATTTGGGCCAGCGCGCTCATTCCCACGCCGCCTATACCTACAAAGTGTATTTTCATTTGTTTAAGCTCTCTGTGAAGTCCGTCATATCATAAAACCCAGGGTTTTGCTTTGCCAGCCACGCCGCAACTTTAACGGCGGACTGCGCAAACAATTTTCTGTCCAAAGCTTTATGTGTTAAAATTATTTCCTCGTCTAAGGAAGGGGAAGTAAGTTTTAAAATGTGTGTACCCGGTACGGTACCTGTTCTCTCGTACGTAATTTTATCCTGCTCAAAATTAATTGCGGCGGCCAAACTTTTTGCCGTGCCGCTTGGCGCATCTTTCTTTTGCGCGTGGTGTATCTCGTGCATCTCTTTATTGTACCCTTCGTAAAGCGCGGCAGCCTGCTTTATAAGTTTAGTAAACAAAAACACGCCTATGCTTACATTGGGGGAATAAAAAACAGCTATTTCTTTTTCCTGCTTTAAGGTGTTAACAAAGTCTGCGGGTAAAGCTGTTGTGCCCGTCAGAAAGGCGGCCTTTTTTTGCTTTGCAATATCAAAAGCTTCTTTTGCGCCCTCAGGCAGGGAAAAGTCTATAACCAAATCAAACTCTCCGCCAGTCATAACGCCGCTGTCGCGCAGGGCGGAAACCTGCAAGCCTAAAGATGGATTCTCTTCTATAATCCTCTTTATAAACTGTCCCATTTTGCCGCTTGCGCCGTTAATTAAAACCTTTGCCATTATAATTTATGCTCCAGCAAATATTCCGCAATCTGCCTGCCGTTTAAAGCTGCGCCCTTAAGCAAATTATCAAAGGTAATCCACATATGGATAATATTTTTATCTTCAATATCTTGTCTTATGCGGCAAACATAAACGGGGTCTTTACCCGCGGCTTCTTTGGGCGTATAAACATTACCGTCGCACACAACGCCTTTTTGCGTGGCTATTAAGGCTGGGACGGTTGCCATATCAAAATCTTCTTTCGCTCTTATCGTCGCGCCCAAGCTGTGGCTTATCATAACGGGTATGCGCACGGTGTGCGGGCGCACTTTAATTTTAGGCAGCTCCAAAATTTTTCTTGTTTCGTTTACGCCTTTAAGTTCTTCCGACGTATAACCGCTTTCTTTTATTGTGCCTACAACGGGTACGCAGTTGGCCTGATATTTGCTGCCTGCGGTTTCAAAATCTTCTATAAGTTTTTTACCGCCGCCGCTGATAGCCTGATAGGAACAAAAGAAAGCTTCTTCAAGCGTGTACTGCTTTTTTAAAGGGTTTAAAGCCATAACAAGCCCTGTCGTAGTGCAGTTGGGGCTGGCGATAAGCCAAGATTTATCAGTTATGGCGTGTGCATTAATCTCGGGTATTACAAGCGGCACATCTTCCTGCATGCGGAATTTGGCGGACATATCAATGGCATATTTAACCTTGCCTTTAAGTTTTGCGGCAAGTTCAAAGCTTATATCATCGTCCGTGCATAAAATTGCAATATCGGTAGCTTCTGGCATATCATTTCTGCCGAAGTGTTTTATATTAACTTTGGTTGTCATTCTGTCCAATTCTTTCAACATCAGGCGGCCAACCGCGCCGTTTACACCGTATACGCCGATAGTCTTCATTTAATTACCGTCCCAACCTCTCCGGTTTTGTAATAGATAATTCTTATTTCTATATTTTTTTCTTTCGCCAGTTTAATAGCGTCGGGGTGAAGCACATTTGCGCCTTCCAGCGCGAGTTTGTACATCACGTCAAAATCAAGTAAATTAAGTTTTTGCGCGTCTGCGCTTTTGTTTGGGTCTTTATTGTAAACGCCGTCAACGTCTTTAATCATTTCCACATGGTCGGCGGCAAGCTGGTCCGCTATAAACACTGCGGAAACGTCGGAGCCGCCGCGCTTTAATGTGGTAATTTCTTTATGTTCGCCAATGCCCTGAAAGCCCGCTATGATAGGGATATGCTTTTGCTCAATTTCTTTTGCAAGCCTGTCGCTTTTAAGCGCCATAATGTCCGCGCCCGCGTGTTGCGACGTGGTTATAAGCCCGATCTGTGAGCCTGTTAAGGAAATCGCAGGCAGCCCCGCGTCGTTTAAAGCTATGGCAAGCAAAGCCACGCTTATGCGTTCACCCGTCGTGATAAGCATATCAAGTTCGCGTTTATTGGGGTTTGTGCTAAGGCTGTAGGCATTGTCCAACAGAATATCCGTCATATTGCCGTTGGCGGAGGCTACTATAACGGGCAATGTGCCGCTTTCGTAGCGTTGTTTAATAAGTTTTACGGCGAGCATAATTTTTTCTTTATTGGCAAGGGTATTGCCGCCGAACTTCAGTACGGATATGTTCTTCATACAAGTAATGTCCTGTCTGTCGCCGCAAGGATAGCATCAAGCTTATCCTGCGTTTCTTTTGCAATCGGCCCCAGCGGTAAACGAACTTCGCTTGAGCATAAATTAAGTTTTTCCAAAACATATTTACTGCATGTGGGGTTAACTTCAAAAAAGCTGCCCGCAATTAAGGGGAACGCCGCTCGGAAAACCTGCATTGCCTCGTCTGTTTTACCCGTCGTAAAAAGCTTGTGCATTTTAACAAACGCGGGGGAAAGCGTATTGCCCGCGGCGGATATTATCGCCTTGCTGCCAAGTCCTAAAAACACGGGCCATAAATCGTCATTGCCGCAAACATATTCCAATCTGTCGCCGCCAAACTTTACCGCCATTTCCGTTATATGTGTAATATCGTAGTCGGATTCTTTTACGGCCTTTATCTGCGGCACTTCTTTAAGTAAACTGTCAAAAAATTTAACGGATAATTTTTGGCCCGTCCTTCCCGGGATATGGTAAACCATTATCGGCAAACCGGCTTTTGCCGCAAGCTGATAATGCGCAATCATACCGCTTAAGTTGGGCTTATTATAATAAGGAGTTACAACCAAAAGCATATCGGGGGAATATTTAACGGCTGTTTCTATATTTTTTAAAGTGGTTTCGGTACTGTTGCTGCCAACGCCCACAATTACCTTTGCTTTTTTATTTATTACGGCGGTGGCCAACTTAAGTATTTCTTCTTTTTCCGCGCTTGTAAGGGCGGGTGTTTCCGCTGTGGTGCCTAAAATTACAAAACCGCTTACGCCTGCGGCAAGATGCTTTTGTATTAAAACTTCCAAAGCTTTAAAATCAATTTTATTATCTTTAAACGGCGTAACTAAAGCAGGTAAAATTCCGTTAAGCATAAGCCCTCCCTTTTAAAAAATAATTGTACCATTTTATTGCTATAATTTATTTACGCTCCCTAGGGGCGTCGGAGGGGTTTAAAATGGAAGAAAATCAAGCTTCTAAGCAGGAAGAAAACACAATGCAGCCGCAGGAAATTGAAAAAGAAATTGAAGCGGTTGCCGCTACTATTAAGCAGGAGCCTCGCTCAATCTCTTTAAAGGGCTGGCTTATGCTGCTGACGGTTGTTTTTACGCTGTCAATGTTCAGCGGTTTTTATCTTATTTTTACGGGCGGACTAAAGCAGGAAGTTAAAATAGAAACTAAGGAAGAGTCGTCTGGTAAGTTTTCCTCCTCCCTTTTAAAACTGTCCTCTAAGCAGGAAGGTGTTGCAGTAATCAAAATACGCGGCGTTATAGAAGAAGGTACAGACACGGGTTTTAGCTCCAAGCAAAGCGCGTCTGCCATTGCAAAGCGCATAAGAGCCTTGGCGGAAAAGAAAGAAATTAAAGCCCTTCTTTTAGATATCAACTCCCCCGGCGGCACGGTAGCCTCGGTACAAGATATTTACAATGCACTTTTATATTTTAAATCGCAGGGCAAACCCGTTGTCGCTTTGTTTAGGGATGTCGCGGCAAGTGGCGGCTTTTACATTGCCATGGCGGCGGATAAAATTATCGCGCAGCCCGGCACCATAACAGGCTCCATAGGCGTAATTATGCAGGGCGCAAACCTTGAAGGCCTTATGGAAAAAATCGGCGTAAAAATGTTGCCCATTAAATCGGGCAAGCATAAAGACATCGGCTCCGCCTTCCGCCCTATGACGGAAGAAGAAGTTGCCCTCTTGCAGGATATGATTGACGATACTTATTCCCAATTCTTCGGAGTAGTAAAAGCCGCAAGACCTAAAATAACAGAAGCCGATTTAAGGATTTACGCCGACGGCAGAGTGTTTACGGGATCTAAAGCCAAGGCGCTCGGTTTAATTGACGATTTGGGCGGGGAAGAAAAAGCAAAAGAATACCTTACCCAGCTTACGGGCCTTAAAGAGCCTAAGCTTATAAATGTCGGTACGGGCAGTTTTTTTGATTTGCTTTCACTCTCTTCAGGCGGGCTTGAAGGCCGCTTAGGGCTTAATAAAATAGAAGAAGTTGCCACGCCGAAAGTTTCTTATTTATGGACTTTCTAAAGGTTAAAAATTATGAAATTTTTTGATAATCTTTCCTCTTTCGCGCAAAATCCCGCCGCAGTTATAGGCGGCGCAATTTCCCGCAGGGAAGTCCGTCTGGCAATATGGGGCTATGTGGCGGGCGCGCTTTGTATAATGCTTATGTCGGGCATTGACGGCGCAAAAACGGTAAGCGTATTCGGCTTTTTTATGGGCTTTCTGGGCTTTCTGTTTTTTAACCTTTGCTTAGGTTTCTTTTTTGCGGCAAGCGCGCATTTATTTTTAGAACTTACCACGGGCAAAGGCAGCGCGCTGGGTTTGTTTATGCTATTTGGCCTGTCGGAATTTACAAAAGCTTTACTGGTTGCCTTGGCCTTAACTACGGCCGCGGTACCTGCGCTTAGCGCGATTCGCTGGCTTATAGTAATTCTTATTTTAATTCTGCAACTTATGTTTATTTTGTATATGATGCAACGCCTCTACGGAGTAAGCAAAGCAAGAACTTTAGGCGCGTTGGCCTTGTCTTTCTTTCCGTCGGTAATAAGCTTTTTTGCCGCAGGGTTCTTATTTGTCATCTTTATCTTTTGGCTGATATTTAAATGACGGATAAAATACTTTCCGTTAAGGAAATGCAGGCCTTTGAAAGCGCCTATATAAATGCCAAGGTAAGCGCGTCCGCGCTTATGGAACGCGCGGGCAAAATGTGCGCTTACAAAATAATAAAAACTTATTTTAGCCAAGGTCAAAAAGGCCTTGTTACCATTTTTTGCGGCCCAGGCGGTAATGGTGGGGACGGGCTTGTAATAGCACGTATTTTAAGGCAAAAAAATATTAAATGCACCTGTTTTTTAGTGCCTCCCTCTAACGGCAGACTTAAAGATTTAATTGCACAAAATAAAAAACGCGCAATGGACGCTGACGTCAATGTAATAGGCATAGGGGAAGACGCCTCCGACGCGGAAATATATGCCAAAAAATCTTACCTTGTTGTAGATGCGCTTTTAGGTTTGGGCGCGGGCGCGGGATATGCGCCAAGGCCAATCTTTCAGGCGGTTTGCGACGCGGTTAATACGGGTTCAAAAATTGTCAGCATAGACGGGCCCAGCGGTATAGAAATGGACGACGGTAAAAAATATCTTGAACGTCCCGTTAAAGCGGCGGAAACTTATGTGTTGGGTTTTATGAAGCGCGGCCTTATAGAACCTTGCGCGGCCGAGTATGTGGGGCAGTTAAGCGTTCTTGATATATTTGCTTAAATCCTGCGACATTTCCACTAAATGTTTTCTTATTTGCGGTTGTTTGCTTTCCAAAAGCGGCAGCAATGCGGAGCGAACCCAATTTCTTGTATAAATATCTTCAAAATTAGTTTCGTCGTCAATAAAAGTTAAATTATTTGCCTTAATATAATCGGTAACTTCCTTGCGGGTAATGCACAAAAACGGGCGGATAATTTCCAATTTTCCCAACTTGCGCGTAACGGGTATACCCAAAAGCCCTTTAGCTTTTGTGCCGCGCAAAATATTTAAAAGTACGGTTTCCACATGGTCGTCGGCGTGGTGCGCCAAAGCTATTTTTTTACAGCCGCATTTTTTTGCGGCCTCGGTTAAGGCGGCGTAACGTGCTTTTCTTGCGGCGTGTTCTGTACTCAAATTTTCTTTTTTAGCCAAAGCTTTTACATTAACTTTTTTAAGGATAAACGGCACGCCCAGTTTTTCCGCCGTTTGTTTGGCAAAGGCGGCGTCTTTATCGGCGGCAACTCTAAGCCCGTGGTGGACATGGCAGGCGTAAACATTAAAATGTTTTTTAACGGAGAGCTGTTTGATAAAATGAAGCAAAGCCACGGAATCCGCCCCGCCCGAAAGCCCCACCAAAACAGATAATTTTGGCTTAAAAAAGGCGTGGTGCTTTTCAAATTTAATTAAAGTTTGCCAAGTCGCGGCTTTAAAGTTGGCGGAGTTCATATTATCTCTTTAAAAAAGTATAATTAGTACATATAAACCTTGTCTAAAGGTATTAAATATATGTAAAGTATATATAAATTTAAAAAGGGGGAGGGAATTTTTATGGGGAATGTATTAAAAAAGCGCATTGTGATTGTGGAAGACGAACGTGATATTTTAGAGCTTTTAAATATGATTTTAACCCGCGCGGGATATGAGGTTTACCTCTGTGATAACGGACGTAACGCGCTTGATCTTATTAAAACTACAAGGCCGCACCTTGTCCTTTTAGATATTATGTTGCCAGGGTTTGATGGCAAAGCCATTGCCGCATCTATGGCGGAAAATGAGGACCTTGCATCAACTGGTATTATTATAGTTTCAGCCTTGGAAGAGGCGGAAAAAATGTTTATCGGTCATCCGCAGGTTAAAGATTTTTGTTTTAAACCTTTCCGCAGCAGCGTCCTTTTGGAAAAAGTCAAAAAGGCGATGGGCGATTTGGATTAAACTATTTAACAAACTAAAAAAGCCGCTTCTTAAAAGAGGCGGCTTTTTGTTTGTGCTTAAAACTTTTAAATTTCGTTATTAAACTTCCATTGCAGATATTTTTTTGAAAAGTGTTTTAAAAGTTCGGTTCTAAATTGCGCTATCTCCGCCGTCTTGCCCGTAATCTGCTTAACGCTTGCCGCAGACAGGGAAGAACTTACCTTATTATTAAGGTTAACGCCAATGCCTATTATAAGCCACTCCAAATTATCCTGACTGTACGCAGTTTCTATAAGTATTCCAGATATTTTTTTATATTCGCCGTTATGCAAAGCCAGCACATCGTTTGGCAGTTTGATTTTTGTTTTAATGTCGTAAAGTCCCTTTAAAGCCATTGCTACCGCCTGCCCCGTTTTAACGCTTAAATCAGCGGTATTATGCACCTTTTTACCTGGGTTTAAAAGCAGGCTTATATAAAGCCCGCCGTCTTTGGCGTCCCAAGTTCTTTCGTAACGTCCGCGTCCCGCGCTTTGCCTTTGCGCCTGCACAAGAACGCAATCTTCCAAGGCGGAAGTTTCCGCCAAAGCTTTTGCGACGTCTTGTGTGGATGCTGTTTCTTCCAGCTCTACAACTCTGTTAATTTTAAAATTAAATTCCATATTTTACCTTTTACCTTTTTTAGATTGTTTTGTGTGTACGGACATATCCCTAAGTTCAAATAGTCTGTCGCGCAGTTCGGCGGCAAGTTCAAAGTCCAAATTATCCGCGGCGCTTATCATTTGTTTTTCCGTCTCGGCTATCATCAGCGGCAGGTTTTTGGCCTGCGGCAGAGTTTCGCTTAAAGTATGTATAAGGCTTAAGCCAGAAGACTTTGTAGTATTTTCAAATTCCTTCATTTCCACTTCGGCTTTTTGTATTGTTTTTGGCGTTATGTGGTGTTCTTTATTGTATGCCTGTTGTATGGCTCTTCTTCTGTCCATTTCGGCCACGGCATATTTTATGGAGGGCGTTTCGCGCTGCGCGTAAAGCACAACTTCCCCATCAACGTTTCTGGCTGCGCGGCCCGATATTTGTATTAAAGTTGTTTCGTTCCTAAGAAATCCCTCATTATCGGCCTCAAGTATAGCCACAAGGCCGACCTGCGGAATATCAATACCTTCTCTAAGCAGGTTGATGCCTACTAAAACATCAAAGGTGCCGCGCGTAAACTCTTTTAATATTTCTATCCTTTCCAAAGCGTCAATATCGCTGTGCAAATAACGTGCTTTTATGTTCTTTTCCAGTAAATAAGATGATAAATCTTCCGCCGTTTTTTTGGTTAAAGCCAGCACAAGGCAGCGTTGTTTTTGCGCCACTTTTTGCTGTACTCTTTGCAGTAAATCTGGTATTTGCCCCTCGGACGGGCGGATAATAACGGGCGGGTCTATAAGCCCTGTGGGGCGGATAATTTGCTCCACAATATTATTTTTACTTACGCTTAATTCATAAGGCCCAGGCGTGGCGGAAACAAAAACTGTATTTGGCAGCAGGCTTTCCCACTCGTCAAACTTTAGAGGTCTGTTATCAAGCGCGCTTGGCAGGCGGAAGCCGAAATCTATTAACATTTGCTTTCTTGCTTTATCACCATTGTACATACCGCGTATCTGCGGCACGGCAACGTGGGATTCGTCCACGATAACCATAAAGTCGTCGTAACGCTTAAAATAGTCAAACAAGCAATTTGGGCGGCTGCCCGCGGGGCGGCGTTCCAACTGACGGGAGTAATTTTCTATCCCCGCGCAAAAGCCCGTTTGCTCCAGCATTTCCAAGTCGTAAGCCGTGCGCTGCTTTATTCGGTGCGCCTCAAGCGGTTTGCCTGTCTGCTCAAAAAATTTAATTCTTTCCGCGCACTCCGCGCGTATGGAAGATAATGCGTCCTGCATCTCGTCCCCGTCGGACACAAACTGCTTTGCGGGCGATACCCACACCTCTTCCAAGCTGTGCAAAATATCGGTGCTTACGGGGTGTATTTCGTAAATATTTTTAATTTTATTTGCTTCCAGTTCCACACGCAAAGCGGTTTGGCTGTACGGCGGGTAAACATCCACAAATGCGCCGCGCAGGCGAAAGCGGCCCTGTATAAATTCGGTTTCATTCCTTTCGTATAAAATCTTAATTAAATGTTTTGTAAATTCCGTTCTGGAAAGTAATTCTCCCTTCTTTAAAAATATTCTTAATTTTTGAAAGTTCTCGGGCGAGCCGATATTGTAAATAGAGGAAACGGAAGCCACCACAATGCAGTCGCGCCTGCTTAAAAGGGAGTTTGTTGCTTTAAGGCGCAGCTTTTCTATGTGGTCGTTAATGGCGGCGTCTTTTTCTATATAAGAATCCGTTTGGGGGATATATGCTTCGGGCTGGTAATAATCGTAGTAAGAGATAAAAAACTCAACGGCATTTTGCGGGAAGAACTGTTTAAATTCGCTGTAAAGCTGCGCCGCCAGCACCTTGTTTGGCGACATTATTAAAGTGGGCCTGTTAAGCCGCTCTATCACATTAGCCATGGTAAAAGTTTTACCCGAACCCGTAACCCCAAGCAGGGTTTGGCTTTTTTGACCGTTCAAGATGTTTTGTACAAGGCTGTCTATAGCTTTTGGTTGGTCGCCGTCGGGTTTAAATTTTGAGACAAGTTTAAACTTTTCCATATACTAAATTATATTAAAATAAAAAACCGCCCGCTTTTAAGTAAGCGGACGGTTTAAAAGTTTACTTATATTTTAACCCAAACCCTGCGTGTATATCGGGTTCAAAACACCTGGTAAAAGCTGCGCTAATCCGTCAATAACAAACTGTACGGCAATGGCGCACAAAATTAAACCCATCGTACGGGAAACTATTTGCATACCGTTCGCGCCCAATATCTTTGCCATCCAGCGGGACGCGTATAAAACTATGCCGATAGCCAAACAAACAAAGGCTAAAGCAAGTATCATAAAAGCATTTGTAAGTACGCCTTCGGCTCTCTGCGAGTACAAAATAACGGTGGTAATGGTGCCTGGGCCTACAAATATCGGCGTGGCAACGGGTACAATTATATTGCTTAGTTTTTTTGTCGCGCGGACAAACGGGTGGTCGTTGGTGTTGGTTTGTTCCAAACCTTCGTTTTCCAATTTAGATTTACCGTGCAGCATACGAATACCTATCATCATAATAAGTATACCGCCCGCGATTCTGAAAGCGGGTATTGTTATGCCGAACGCTTTTAAGAAAGGCTGTCCAGTAAAGTAAAAGAACAGGATTATTACAAATATGGTAAAGCCCATAAGCTTAGCGATATTTTTTTGGACTTCAGGATTTTCCGAGTTGACGTGTTCCAAAAATATAGGTACGTTGCCGATGGGGTTAAGAATTGCGAGGACTGCTATAAAAAAGTTTAAGACTAAAGAAAAGTCTATATTCATTTCTGATCCTTCAAACATAAAAAAATGGGCAGTACAGGGATCGAACCTGTGGCCTTCCGCGTGTGAGGCGGACGCGCTACCGCTGCGCCAACTGCCCGTATTTGCTTTAATTTATCAAGAACGCAAAGCAAGGAAACTTCTTTTATATATTTTATCATATTAGCGACTTTTATTGCTTTTGCGCTTATTCTTTTAATTTATTATCATAGTCTTATGGAAATGTTTGATACCCCTGATACCGCCAAGCAAAGCGTTTACACCAGCTTAGCCAACAAATACCGCCCGCAAACCTTTGAAGAGGTTGTCGGGCAGGAAAGTGTTTCTAAAACCATTATGAATGCCGTTAAGTCGGGCAGAGTGGCGCACGCCTATCTGTTTTACGGCCCGCGCGGCTGCGGCAAAACCACCACGGCCCGCCTTTTGGCAAAAGCTTTAAATTGCACGGGTAACGGTAATACAAAACCCACGGCAAGCCCGTGCGGTAAATGCCCGCAGTGTTTGGAAATCGCATCCTCCTCCGATATGGACGTTTTGGAGCTGGACGCAGCCAGCAACACGCAGGTAGAACGCGTCAGGGAAGCTATCATAGATACCGTGGCCTTAGCCGCGGGCAGGGACAGATACAAAGTTTTTATTTTGGACGAAGTTCATATGCTTTCCACCTCTTCCTTTAACGCTTTGTTAAAGACTATAGAGGAACCGCCATCTCATGTTGTTTTTATTTTAGCCACGACGGAATTGCATAAAGTTCCTTTAACAATTTCTTCCCGCTGTCAAACTTTCCGCTTTAAGCCTATAACGGAAGCTGATATATCTGCACACCTTATGGACCTCGCGGGCGCGGAAAATATAGAGTTGGAAGAAGAAGCCGCCAAAATTATTGCCAAAGGCGCGGGCGGCGCGTTAAGGGATGCGCTTACAATTTTTGACAGAGCCATATCTTTTTCCGACGGTAAAGTTGATAAGGCTTTAGTCAGCGAAATGCTTGGCATTTTGCCTAATGATTTAATACAAAACGCCTTGCTGGCCTTGGTAAATAAAGATTCCGCCGCACTTCATAAAGTGTTTGAAACCGTGCAAAGCGAAGGCTTTGACGCGCTGGGCCTTGTTAAAGATTTAAAGAACACTCTTGGCGAAGTTTTTTACTTTTCACTCGGCGCGGGCAAAGAGCCTTTTGTCGGCGCAAAAGATGCTCTTAAAGATATTTCTCCCGCTTATTTAGCATCGCTCACGCGCAAACTTTCCAAACTTATAGACGAAGTTAAATATTCCGATACTCCCGCGCTTCTTGCGGAAGTCGGCCTGTTTTCCATTATGGAAAATACGGTAGATATAGATAATTTTGTCTCCCGCTTGGAAGCGCTTGAAGCCTCTTTATCCTCCGACGATTCGGGCGAAAAAAAAACTCTAAATAAAATTTCCCCCGTAAAACCTGCCAAAAAAGCGGACGCAAAACCTGTTATTGAGGAAGAAAGCCAGCCGCCCGTCCCGCAGGAAGAAGATTTTTACCCCGAACTTGCCAAAAAGATAACCGTCAAACAGCCTATTGCAGAGGTTAAGGAAGAGGAAGAGGAAACTTCCTCCGCCGCGCCCGTTAACATAGAAGACTGCCGCGCAATGTGGGAAAAATTTAAAAAAGGTTTAAGCTCCAACTACCCGTTTTTATACGAACTTGTTGTTGATTTGCCCATTTGTTTTGACGACGGCAATGTGTGGTCTTTAAAAATAAAAGGCAGTGACGACTTTTTAAAAAGCACACTGCAACGCAGAATGAGCGATTTTGAATCTTTAGCCTTAAAATTATTCTCCGTCAAAATACGTTTTAAAATTATTTCAGACGGTACTGCCGCCAAGGCGGAAGTTAAACCCGCAGCCGCGCCCGCATTTAAAAAATACTCCGCGCCTGCAGGTGTTCGCAAAGTGGAAAATGGCAGCACCTCGGTAACATTTTATCAATCTGCGGTTCCTACTGCTAAGGCTACTGTTCAGCCCGTAAAAGCCGCCGCAGCGATACCACAGGAAGCGCAAACAATATCGCCCATCAGCGCGGAAGAGCCTTTTGTAGCGGGCGATTATTCCGCCGATGTTTTGCCCAAACCGGCCGCCGTAAAGCAGACGGTAACGGAATCGGCCGCGGCGGTAAGTTCCGCCGCAAAACAGATTTTGGATATTTTTGAAGGACAGGTTGTAGAGTCTATTTAAAGTATGAAAAGTTACGACAGACTTATTAAAGCGTTCCGCCGTTTGCCGGGCGTAGGGCCAAGGCAGGCGGAAAGGTTCTCCCTCCACTTCTTACGCGCGAGCGAAGGCGAAGTGGCGGAGTTTACCGACGCGCTTTTAAAAATGAGGGATAATATACACTACTGCCCGCAATGCTTTTCTTACAGCGAGGGCGACCTTTGCGAAATTTGCAGCGACGACACCCGCGACCACTCCTTACTTTGCGTGGTGGAAGAAGCCAAAGATATTGAAGCCATAGAAAAAACAAAAAGCTTTAACGGCCTTTACCACGTTTTGCAAGGCTCCATATCCCCCATGGACGGCAGGACGGCGGACTCCGTAAAAATAAAAGAACTTATTTTAAGGGTGCAGGATTCTGCCGAACCCGTTAAAGAAGTTATCATCGCCACCAACCCCGATACCGAGGGCGAAACTACCGCTCTTTACATTGCCGATGTTCTGCGCGGCCTTGTGGGCAGGGTCACACGCATCGGCTACGGCATGCCGCTTGGCGGACACATAGATTACATAGACGAACTTACCTTATCCCACGCGCTTAAAGGGCGCACCAAACTATAATGCACATTTCCGTTTACAAAAGGCCCCTGTTTTTAATACTTATAATATATTCGGTTTTGCTTGCCCTGTTTTTAAAAGTCCCCTCCGCCAAGGAAGGGGATATTTCTTTTTATACCGACGGTTCTCGCCATAATTTGGAAGCTTTAATAACCTCCTACCCCGTTGCTAAAACCGAGGGCAAGGCTTTTATTGCCAAGGCAATTTCCGTAGACGGTAAATCCGCAAAAGGTTATGTTTACGTCGCGTGCGAAACCTGCGGCGATATATTGCGCGGGCAAAAAATTTCTTACCAAGGCACATTATATCTACCCGAAGAAGATACAAATGTCGGCAGTTTTAACTGGGCAAAATATTTAGCCCGCAAAAATATTTTTTGCCAAAGCACCGTAAAAGACAATGTGCATGTTTCCGATTACTCCCGCTTTTGGGTTTATCTCTCCCGCGCCAGAAGCAGTATCTTGGACGTGTTTAATAAAAACTTTGGCCCGCAGCTTGCCCCCGTGCTGGCGGGTATAACGATAGGCGAAAAGGCCAGTATAGATAAAGACCTTCATATAGCCTTCCAAGACAGCGGCGCAATGCACCTTTTGGTGGCAAGCGGCAGCAATGTGGGCTTTGTAACTTTGGTAGTTTATTTTATGTGCGCGTTGTTTGGCGCGGGCAGGTTTCCCTCTGCTTTTGCGGCTTTGTTTTTGGCTCTTCTTTACACGCTTATCGCGGGCGCGGATGCCCCGCTTGTGCGCGCTTATATAATGACGTTCAGCTCCACCCTTGGCTTTTTGCTTGGTCGTAAAAGCGGCGTTTTGCAGGGTTTTATTATAGCCGCTTTAGCCATACTTATATTTAACCCGCAGAGTATTTTTAACGCGGGCTTTCAAATGTCGTTCTTGGCGGCGCTTTCCATTATATTTTTAGCTTCTAATTTTAAGTTAAGCGCAAAACTGCCCGAGAGTTTAAAGTTTATATTAAGGATATTTTTTGTTTCCCTCGCCGCGCAGGCCGCGCTGCTGCCTGTGTTTACCAATTATTTTTATAAGGTTTCTTTAAGTGCGGTATTTTCCAATATTATTTTGGTGCCGTTAAGCGGCATTATTATGGCGGGCGGTTTTGTGGTTTGGCTCCTTTCTTTTATCCACGTTGATTTTATTTTTAAAGCTGGTGTTTTTGCCCTTAAAGAACTTGTTTTTTTATTCACTTTTCTTGTGCAGTTTTTTGCGGCTTTGCCGTGGTCAAAAGTTATAGTTTCCGCCTTAAATCCGTTTAGCGTTGCGGCTTATTTTATCGCGCTGTTCGGCCTACTTAATTTGCCTTTGGTTAAAAGAAAAATTATTTATCTTTCTGCCCTGCTTACCATTACCGCCGCCTTGTGCGGATACGGCCTTTACTCTTACTTAACCGCGCAGTATTTTATAAAGGGCAGATATAGCTTTTCCTTATTAATAAAAGAAAACGGACAAACAAAAGTTATCGGCGGCGGGGTAGATGCAAAAACACTTTCCCGTGCGGTATTGGCTACGGGCAATACTAAAATTGATTGCTTGTTTTTAAACGGATTAAGTAAAAGCGCGGCATACGGCCTTAAAGAATTAAAAGATATAAAAATAAAAAATATTTACTTGCCTTACGGCGACGTGGCGGAAGAAGCCGCGCAGCTTATACTTACAAGCGGCGCGCAAACTAAAATGCTTTGGTCGGGCGAAAGCGCGTGCGGAATAATCGCAAAAGAGCCGTGGTATCAAAACAAAGACGGGCAAATTTCCACGGGCGGCGGCAATAACCTTTCCTATCAATATAAAGGCATAGAAACAAGCGGCAATCTTAAACAAATTAAAAACTCAAATGATATTATTAACTTTAAAGATGACGGAGGCGAAAATGAAGAATACAAGTGACGGGTTTAAAACTTTTATGCAGGAATCAGGCAAAACGGGGGAGGCTTTTATGGAGTTTGTCCAAAAGTCCGCCGCCGCAAGCGCCTTGGACAAAAAGACTGCCGCCATTGCCTATATATCTGTTCTTGCGGCCTTGGGCGCTGATGGCGGGTTGCCTTTTCACGTTAAACACGCAAAGCAACTTGGCGTAACAAGGGAAGAAGTTAAAAGTGCAATGCTTGTAGGTTTGCCCGTCGCGGGGCTTAAGACGGTAGCTTATTTTGATATTGCCCTAAAAGCCTACGACGAAGAATAAATAATTTTGCGCGCCAAACAAAAAACCGCAGTTTTTTAACGCTGCGGTTTTTCTGTTTTAAATACTGTTGAAGATATTATTTTTTTGCCTGATTGGCAACCGCGTCCATAAGTTTTTTAATTTCTTCGGGGTCGCCCAAAAAATAATCTTTTGTAAGGTTGAATTTATCGTCAAACTCAAAAACATAAGGTACGGCTGTGGGTAAATTAAGGCTTACAATGTTTTCTTCGGGGATATTTTTTAGATACTTTATTATGCCGCGCAAACTGTTGCCGTGCGCCACAACAAGCAATTCCTGCGCTTGCTTAAGCTCGGGGAAGATAACCTGCTTCCAGTACGGTAAAATGCGCTCTATGCAATCCTGTAGGGATTCCGTTGCAGGCAAATCCTGCGGGGCAATTTCGCTGTAACGCGGTTCAAAGCGGGGGTGGCGCGGGTCGTTAAGCGGCAGGGGGGCGGGGGCCACATTATAGCTTCTGCGCCATATATTAACCTGCTGTTCTCCGTATTTTTCCGCCGTTTGTGTTTTATTAAGGCCCTGCAAACTGCCGTAATGTTTCTCGTTAAGGCGCCATGTTTTTTCTACGGGTATCCAGTCCAAATTCATTTTATCCAAAACGCAGTCCAGCGTTTTAACCGCGCGCTTTAAGTAAGAGGTATAAGCCTTTTCAAAAACAAAACCTTCTTTTTTAAGCAATTCGCCCGCTTTAATTGCTTCGGCAATGCCTTGCGGGGTAAGGTCCACGTCGGTCCAACCCGTAAATTTATTTTCCAAATTCCACGTACTCTGCCCGTGGCGTAAAAGGACTATTCTTTTCATAAACGCTCCTTTAATACGGCTATTTAAATTAATTGTAGCATAACGGGCGGGGCAAAAATAAACCCCGCTTTTGTGCGGGGTTTAATATCTGTAAATAAAACTTTTTAGTGTATCGGCAGACGTTTTTTTGTGTTTTTATTTTTCTTATCTTTAAGTATGCTTGAAAGGCTTATAGCCCCTGGGCCGTAAAATATAAACCCCGCCAGTAAAGCCAAGGCTAAAACACAGCCCACAACATTTACTTTATTAAAATCACCCGCAAAAAATATTATGCCGCCCGCCACGGTTACCGCCGCCATAACAAAACTTGCCGCGCGGAACATTATCCCCGTCAAAATACACAGTGGGCATAAAAAGCCAAGCATTATTAATATTAATCCCAAAAGGTGCGGATAAGGCAGGGATAAATCAATGGCGTTTTGCACAAAGGCGTTAAAGTGCAGCGTTTCGCCGATAGTCAAAAACAGGAAGGCCGCCGCCGCTATAAGGCGTTGCGCAAAAAGCATAATATCTAAGGAATTTTCTTTGTTATTTTTCATCATAAAAATTTCATTCCTGCAGAAAGGGAGAAGAAGGACTTTCTTTCCGCCGTGTTTCTTGTAAAGTTTAACCATTCTACGGCCGCGTTAAAATCAACCACAAAAACTTTAACTATAACGCCAGCTCTTGCATTGTCCGTGCTAAAATCCGTATTTTTTGTTTTAAGGAAGTTGTAAGACGCATAAGGCCTTATAAATTTGTAAGTATAGCCCGCGTTTGCGCCCACGGAATAATCCAAATATCCGCTGTAAACGGCGGTAAAGTTTTTAACATCCATCCACGGCGGCACGGTGCCGTTTAAATCTTTGGAGTAAGAAATCGCTTTTGTAAAATTGACGGAAGTGTCAAACCCGCCCGTCTGCTGGGATATAAAACCATAGGCGTCCGTTTCGTTTAGTTTATATTCAGGGTCGTAGAAAGAGTGGAAGGTGTTCTTAACGCCGCCGCCTATCTTAAGTTCGTCGGTGGGTAAAAGGCGAAAGAATAAAGTTTCCGCATTTACGGCTGCGTTAATATCGTAAAAATAGCTTGAGTAGTCGTTTGCTCTGGGGATATATCCGCCGCTCGCGCCGACCTCAAGCAAATCGATAATCGGCAGTTTAAAGTTTGCGCCCAAAGAATACTGGGACATAGACTTCATACCGTCTTTTTGATAAACAGAATACCCGGGCGTAAAGCTAAGCCCGGGTATAAAAAACACATCAGTTTGCAAAGATGAACGCAGGACCGAATATCCGTCGCTGCCTGTCACCCCTGAAACGCTTACCTGCCCGAAACAAAAAACAATCGGACTGATAAGCAGGAGTAAAGAAAGTATAAGTTTCTTCATCAACTTATTTCGCGGCTTTTTTGTTTTTAAGAGCTGCGATTTTTTTGTCTTCTTCTATAAGAAATTTAGCATAATTTCTGGCTTTTCTGTTTTTCCAGCCTTTCTTGTGGTAAGCATAACCTACAATAAGGGGAGCAGCCAGAGTGACCTCGCTGTAAACCATTTGTTCAAGCGCGGTGGAGACTTTACCCCAAGAGGAAGCTTCCTTAAGGGTGGAGCTGGAAAGAGCGCCATCTCTAACGTCGGCAACAGTTATCTGTACGGCATATTTGTGCATCGGGGATTCCGCGCCCAAAATTTCAGCCGCGACAACTGTGTCCTGTACAAAGTTTTTCGGCACGCCGCCGGAGAACATCAAAAGACCGCTTTCTTTGGAATCTATTTTAATTTTTGTAAGTTCCAAAAAGTCTTTTGCGCTGTCTATGGAAACGTGAGCCGTAGGATTTTCCGCCTGATGCGCTACAAAGCCGAAGCCTGCAGAGCAGTCGGAAAATGCGGGAACAAATATGGGTACGCCTTTTTTATAAGCGTTATAAACGATGCTGTCTTTGCCCATTTTTTTCTTTTCAAGCCATTTACCCATTTCAAGGATAAACTCTCTGGAGGAATAAGGTCTGGGTTCTAAAGTATCGGCGATAAGTTTAATTGTTTCGTCGCAAACTTTAAGTTCGTCTTCGTTGATATAGGTGTCGTAAATTCTGTCTATGTGTAAGTCGCGCAGCATATTGTCGTCGGCATAATGCTGGTCGCCTTTATAGTGTTTATAGCCCAAAGCTTCAAAGAAATCTTGGTCAACAATGTTTGCGCCCGTAGACACGATGGCGTCAACCATGTTATTCTGTATCATATCAACAACAACTTTTTTAAGACCGGCGGAAATAAGCGAACCGGCGAGACATAAAAATACGCAGCAATCTTTATCTTTAACCATTGCGTCATAAATATTGGCTGCGCGGTTTAAATCTCTGGACGTATATGCCATACAAGACATATCGTCGACAAGTTTTACTACATTGTGTTTTTTGATATCTATGTGTTTTATCGTTTCTTTCAGGAAACTTTTTTGCGTCTTTTTTTCCATTTTTTCTTTTCTCCTAATTGCTATAATTTCTTATATATAATTATATTAAATAAGTTGTAAAACTTCAGTTATTTTTGCATGGAGGTTTTTATGTACCAAAATATCAAGCATCAGGACGCCCCTGTTTACGAGGCGATTATGCAGGAGGCCCTGCGCCAGCAAAACAGGATAGAACTTATCGCGTCGGAAAATTTTACCTCCAAAGCAGTTATGGAAGCACAAGGTTCCGTTCTTACAAACAAGTATGCGGAAGGCTACCCCGCAAAAAGATATTACGGCGGTTGCGAGTATGTAGACAAAGTTGAAACGCTTGCCATAGAACGCGCAAAAGAATTATTTAAAGCGGAAGGCGCCAATGTGCAGCCCCACAGCGGCACGCAGGCAAATATAGCCGCGTATCTTTCTTTAATCAACCCCGGCGATACCGTGTTGGGTTTAAATCTTTCGCACGGCGGACACTTAACGCACGGACATCCATTAAACTTCAGCGGCAAATATTTTAACATAGTCGCAATGAACGTAAAACCCGATACGGAAGAGATTGATTACGACGAAGCCGCCAAAACCGTGCTTGAAGCAAAACCAAAACTTATTATGGCTGGCGCGTCAAATTATTCCAGAATTTTTGACTGGGAATATTTAAGAAAAATTGCAGACAGCGTTGGCGCGTTTCTTGTATGCGACGTCGCGCATTACGCGGGCCTTATTGCCGCGGGCGAATATCCCTCTCCCGTTCCGTTTGCGGACTTGGTTACAACAACCACTCACAAAACTTTACGCGGTCCGCGCGGCGGGCTTATTTTGTGTAAAGAAAAATATTTAAAGGCGGTAAATTCCTCCGTCTTCCCCGGTACGCAGGGCGGGCCTTTAATGCACATAATAGCGGGCAAAGCGGTTTGCTTCGGCGAGGCTTTGCAACCAGAATTTAAAACCTATCAAAAACAGGTTAAAGCAAACGCAAAAAAACTTGTGGAAGAAATGCAAAAACTGGGCTACCGCATTGTTGCGGGCGGCACGGATTGCCACTTGTTAAGCGTTGATTTAAGAAGCAAAAACATAACGGGCAAACAGGCGGAAGAAGCCCTTGATAAAGCAGGCATAACCTGCAATAAAAACACCATTCCTTACGACCCGCAAAAACCGATGATAACCAGCGGCATACGCCTTGGCACGCCTGCGGTTACAACCAGAGGTATGAAGGAAGAAGAAATGGCTGTTATAGCTGGTTTTATAGACGAGGCCGTAAATAATTATACTAACGAGGAAAAGCTGCGCGAGATTGCCGTTAAGGTGGAAGAATTTCTTGCAAAATTTCCTTTGTACGGGGAAAGAATATGATTGAAATAGGCATAATAGGCGGCAGCGGGCTTTATAATTTGGAAGAGATGACTGATAAAAAAGAAGTTGCGGTAAAAACGCCTTTCGGCAACCCTTCCGACAAAATTATTACGGGTAAAATAGGCGGCGTAAGCGTAGGTTTTTTGGCGCGCCATAACAGACATCACATTTATTTGCCGACGGAAGTCCCGTACAGGGCCAATATTTACGCGCTTAAAAAACTTGGCGCAAGAATAATTTTATCCTTCAGCGCGTGCGGTTCTTTAAAGGAAGAACTCCCGCCCGCTTCTTTGGTTTTCCCCGATAATATTGTGGATAAAACATTTGGCCGCGTTAATACATTTTTCGGCAACGGGCTTGTGGGCCATGTTTCTTTTGCATATCCGTTTTGCGAACCCGTGCAAGATGTTATGTTTAAGCTCTCCAAAAAACTTAAAATAAAATCAGCCAAAGGCGGTGTTTTGGTTTGTATGGAAGGTCCCGCATTTTCCACCAAGGCGGAAAGCGACTTCCACCGCAAAATGGGGTGGAGCCTTATCGGTATGACAAGCTGCCCCGAGGCTAAATTAGCCAGAGAAGCAGGCCTTGCCTACGGCTACGCCGCTATGGTTACGGATTACGACAGCTGGAAAGAAGGGGAAGAAGTTACAGCGGCAAAAGTTAATGCGACAATGAAGCATAATGAAGTTTCCGCAAAAAAATTAATACTTGCCGCCGTGCCTGAAATAGCAAAACTTAAGCAGGAAGTTTTGGGTGTGGAGCCTATGTATAACAGCGTTGCCGCGCCGCACAAAAAAACGGACAGGAAACAACTTAAAAAAATTGAATTGGTATTAAAATAATGCAGCTTACAAAAAAGGCAAAACTTATTATTCTGGGGATATGCACCGCTTTTGCGGTGTCGTATTTCTACGTCAACAGGGCTTATTTTTTGCCCAAGCCTAAGCCTGTGCAACACATAGGTATAGTTTCACTTTCTCCATCTGCGACAGAGATACTTGCCGCTTTGGGCGTGCCTGATGTTATGGGTGTTTCAAACGATTCCGAATATCCCGAAAAAACGAGAATAATAAAAAGAATGGGGACAAATATTTCCCCCGACGTTAAGGAAATAATAACCGCCTCTCCCGAAGTGTTGTTTGTGGACCCGTCCGCCCCGTCCGCCGCCACCGACGAGATTGCAAAAAGCGGGGTGCGCGTTATAATAATACCAAAGCCGCAAAATGTGGAGGATATTTATTTTAATATCAATTTTATAGCCTCCAACATAGGTAAAAACAGCTCCGAATTAGTGGCGGAACTTAAGGCTGTTTCGGGCGTAAGAGAGCGGGCCAAAGCAAAAGTTTTTGTGGCTTTGGACGACCACCTGCTTACCATAGGCTACCTTAACTTTATTAATGATGTTTTGGCCTATGCGGGACTTAGAAATATTTTTGGAAACATAGGGGAAGACACTTTAAAAGTTTCGTGGGAAAACGTTGCGGCGCTTAATCCTGATATCATCATTTCCATAGGCGCAAACACAACCGATTATTCTTCTTTGACGGGTGCAGAAAATGTTAACGCCGTAAAAAGTCATAAAGTTTACAGCCTGCCTGATATTGCCGTTCTTTCCAATCCTTCCCCAAGGACACTAAAAACCATTGCTTACCTTAAAGGCCTTGCGGCCGATATTGAAGAGCAATAAACTTTACCGTCGACGCCGCGCATTATTTTTGACAGGATATTATGTGTTTTGGTAAAATATACCTACCGGTAAGTAAATAAATAAGGCAGGCGTACAATGCGTAAAAAGAACGTCAAAAATACGGAAAATAAAAAAGAAGAAATAATGCGACAGGCCTTCCGCCTTATGGCGAGAAAGGGCATTAAGGAAATTTCTATGAGGGAAATTGCCGATGCCTGCGGCGTTACCAAACCTGTTTTGTATTACTACTTTAAAGATAAGGAAGACCTTTGTTCCCAAATGATATGCGGGGAGATGGGGACATCCCAAAAAATATTGGAACAGTATATAAATGAAGGGGAATCATTTGAAGAGATTCTTTGTTTTATCCTATCGGGCTATATTTGCATTGATGAAGACCCTTTGTTAATGACAGGCTTCTTTATTCACTTAAACAGCTTTGCCGCCGCCAGCCCCGTAATGGCAAAGCATTTGGAAGATTTTCAACGTACAAGTTTTAATCTGTTCAAAAAGATGTTGGACGAGCAATATAAAAAAGGTTATATTACAGCTAAGGCCAGAGATATGGGATTGCATTTGATACTTGCTAATGTTGCCCATTTGGTTTTACACGGCGGCTCTAAAGATTTGAAATTTAATTCCGATTATGCACGGGATATGGCGCGGATGATTTTATGCGCTCTTCAATATAAGGGAGAAAAGAATAAATGAAATATGCAGTTAATGTAATACTGAGCGCAGCAGTCTTATTAAACGCTGCCGTCTTGCCGATAGGCGCTGAGGAAACAAAACAAAAGAACAGCACCACCGCGCAGGAACTTTTTAAAACGGAAGAAACAGGCATCGGCGGTTTAATAACTATAGACCAGGCCGTAAACGTTGCGCTTGAGCAAAACTCTTCCGTGGTTATAGCGCAAAAAACGGCGCAGATTTACGACCAGCAGGTAAGGCAGTACTGGTCTTATGTTTACCCTTCCATTAAGTTGGAGGGTTCGTACTCTCGCGCATTGCGCCCGCAAAGCACAATTACTTCTATGGGCAGCTTTCGCTTCAGCCTTGATAATGCCACAAGCGCATCGGCAGAAGCGTCTTTGCTGTTATGGAAAGGCGGTGCGGTAAGCGCGGGTATTAATATGGGTAAAATGTATTCCCAAAGCGGATATTTGCAGCTTAAGGAAACCCAAAACAATATAAAGAATATGGTAAGCACCCTTTGCTACGGCATAGTTTTATCACACGCCGTTGCGCAGGTGGAACAGATGAACCTTGACATATCAAAGGACCACTTAAAAGAAATCCAACTTAAATATAAACAAGGTCTTGCCAGCGATTTAGATGTTCTTACCCAACAGGTTAAAGTAGCAAACAGCGAGCCTTCCTTAATTAAAGCGCTTAATAATTACGACTTGGGCCTTTTGCAATTAAGAAGATTATTAAACAAAGACCCGGAAGAACCTTTATATCTTACTTGGGAAATCGGCGAAGTTTTGGATACCAAAACGCCCGAACTTGGCGAACTTTACGCAATGGCGGAAGAAGGCAGACCAGAGATTGTTATCTCTGCCCTTAATGTTAAGATTGCCGAGGAGCAAATAAAAATTGCCCGCGCCGACCACTTTGGCGAGGTTTCCGCTTTTGTTAATGCAAAGCACACAGGGTCATCTGACTCCGTAATAATACCGACAAGCAGCGATAATTCTTCTTACGGTACAAACGCAGGCCTTAAAATAAGCATTCCTTTATTTGAAGGCTTTCGCGTAAGTTCCGTTGTAAAGCAAAAGCAGCTCGCTTACGAACAGGCCGTTTTGCAAGACCAAGACGCAAAGCGTAATGTAAGAATAGCGGTAAAAACAGCTTGGCTTAATTTGCAGGAATCCCGCAAGCGCATAGGTGCAACGCAAGACACCATTGCCCAAGCGATGAAGAACCTTGAAAGAACAACATTAAGGTACAGAAACGGGCTTGCAAGCAGGTTGGATTTAGACGACAGCGCCCTTGCCTTACACGACGCGCAGGTGCAATATGTACAAGCTGTTCACGACGCCCTTACGGCGATAGCAGATTTAAATTATGCAGTAGGTAAAGAGGTTATAATTAAATGAAAAAATTAGTACTTTTAACATTTGCGGCTTTAATGATTGCCGCTTGCGGCGGTAAAAACAACCAAAGCGAACTTGAAAAAATTGAAAAAGATGTTTTTACCGTTTCCGCGCAAACCGCGCAGAAGCGCGATGTTTCTCAAGACCTGTTGATAACGGGTTCCGTTAAAGCGTGGGAAGAAGCCGTAATATATCCCAGAATAGACGGTAAACTTTTACAAAATGTCCTTAGGGAAGGCGACAGCGTATCCCGCAACCAAACCATCGCTCTTATTGAGAGAGATGAAGTCGGCGCGGTTTACGAGCCTGTTATCGTTCCCTCCACAATAAACGGCGTTATCGGTAAAACCTATCTGGACCCCGGTCAAAATGTTACCAAAAGCACGGCGGTAGCCTTGGTTGTAAACCAACGCATGGTTCGTCTTTCCGTTGACGTCCCCGAGAGATATGTAGGTAAAGTAAAAATAGGTCAAAAAGCCACCTTTACCGTAGAAGCTTACGGCGATAAGCAATTTACCGCCGAGGTTTACAAAATAAGCCCCGTAGTGGACGAGCAAAGCCGCGTGGTTACCGTAGAACTTAAAGCTTTAAACGGCGATAATCTTATCAAAACGGGTATGTTTGCCAATGTTAATCTTTTGCTTGAAACAAGAAAAAATGTTTTAAGCGTTCCCTTAAACAGTATCGAAAAAGATGACAAAACAGGCCAAACATACGTTTATGTAATTAACGGCGACAGCGTTGCCAAAACTGAGGTTAAAGAAGGCTTGGCCTCACAAGATTTTGCGGAAATTAAATCAGGCTTGCAGGAAGGCGCATCAGTGGCCAAAGTTGTGTTTGGTTTAAAAGACGGCAGCAAAATCAAAATTGAAGAAAAATAAGGCCTTAAAAAAATGCAAGAAAATAAAGAAAATATAAATAAGCCTGAAGCTCAGGCGCAACATTCTTCTGGGGACGGGATTTCTTCTCTGTTCATACGCCGCCCCGTTACAACGGTAATGATTTCAACCGCAATGATTGTTTTGGGGTTGATAGGTTATAAAAGCATGGGCGTTGATATGTACCCTAACGTCGACTTTCCGTACGTTACGGTGCAGACGGTTTTGGCAGGCTCCAGCCCCGAGGAAATTGAAACTTCCATAACAAAACAGGTGGAAGAATCCGTAAACGTAATTTCCGGGTTGGAAGAAAGCTCTTCCTATACTATGGAAGGCTCCTCCTTCGTAATTTTAAAATTCGCGTTGGAAAAGAACGGCGACGTCGCCGCGCAGGAAGTGCGCGATAACGTAAATAAAATAGAAAACGATTTGCCCGACGGCATAGAATCGCCGGTCGTGTCCAAGTTGGATATTGGCGCGGCGCCTATTTTAAACGTCGTTGTATCGGGCGATATGGATATTGTCAATCTTACCGAACTCGCCAAAAAGAAAGTTAAAGAGAATATAGAAAACGTAAGCGGTATCGGTTCCGTTGATATCGTCGGCGGCAGAGAAAGAGAAATACACGTAATAGTAAACCCTCTTAAACTCGCTTCTTTGGGTATTTCCGTCGCGTCGGTAAAGTCTGCCATTATGGAGCAAAATGTTGAAGTCCCCGGCGGTAGCGTTGAAAATAAATTAAACGATTTTAACCTTCGCATCTTGGGCCGTATAGATAAGGTTAAAGACTTTAATGATATAGTTGTAGCCCATGTTAACGGCGTGCCTATAAAAGTTTCCGATATCGGCCGCGTGGAAGACAGCGGCGAATACGAAAAAAGCGCGGTATTCCTTAACGGTAAAAGAAGCGTCAGCTTAAATATCAAAAAGCAGTCAGGCACAAACACGCTTGCTGTTATCGCTTCAATTAAAGAAAGGTTGGACCAAATTGCCCCGCTTATCCCGCAGGGTATAAAAATTACAACAATATCGGACCAGTCTGGATATATTGAAGACTCCTTCTTTGCGGTTATGGAACACTTGGTAGTGGGTGCTATTTTGGCCGCTATCGTGGTGTTCTTGTTTATGGGTGATGTTCGCTCCACATTAATAGCGTCCGTCGCTATTCCTACGTCAATTATCAGTACATTCTTTTTAATGAAGACCAGCGGATTTTCCCTAAACAATATGACTTTGCTGGGCCTTACTGTGGCGGTGGGTATAGTTATTGACGACGCCATTATTATGCTTGAAAATATTCACAGGCATATGCAGGAATACGGTAGAAATGCGTGGCAAGCCGCAATGGAAGGCTCTAAAGAAATTTCCTTCGCCGTTATAGCCACAACAGCATCGCTTATCGTTATTTTCGTTCCTTTGGCTTTCATGAGCGGTATCGTGGGCAGATTCGTGCGCAGCTACGGTTTAACAGTGGCTTACGCGGTCGCCATAAGCGGTATCATAGCTTTAACGCTTACTCCTATGTTATGCAGTAAGTTCCTTAAAGCAAGCCATAAGCGCAAAAAATCAGCCGATTTTGTAGACAGCCTTAACGACACCATAACAGGCGTTTATCTAAAGATGCTCAAGTGGGCCATGGCCCACAAAGTCGCAATGATATCTTTGTCTTTAGTGCTTGCGATATCCCCGCTGTTTATGATGGCGCGCGGCTGGGTAGGCGTGGACTTTATACCTGAAGACGATTCGGGCCAGTATCAGGTAACGTTTAAAGCGCCCGACGGCACCAGCTATTCCAAAATGACTTCATTTATGGAGCAGGTTGAAAAAGAAATAAAGCAAATGCCGCATATAGAAAATCTGTTTACTGGTATAGGCGTTTCTTCCGACAGTATGATTAACGCAGGCTCTTCCACCAACCGCGGTTATTTTATTGTGGAACTGGAAGACGCTAAAATAAGAGGTAAAAAATACACTATTTTTGACTATCTTAACGCTACCCGCGGCATACTTTCAAAATATACCACGGTTAAGAGCGGCGTAAATATTATCAGCGGTTCTCCCGGCGGCGCGGAAGCCGCGATACAGTATGTTATCACAGGCCCCGATATGAACCAGCTTTTAGCTTATGCTGATGGCGTTTATGACAGGATTAAAGATATGCCGGGTCTTATAGACCTTGATATAGACTTTGACCTTGCCAAGCCTGAATACAGGGTTCATATTAACCGCCAAAAAGCGCATGACTTGGGCGTAAAAGTAACCGATATTGCAGGCGCTTTGCGCACAATGGTCGGCGGGGAAGAAGATATAACTAAGTATAAAGACGGAGAAGAACTTTACGAAGTCCGCGTCCGCGCAGACGAAGCGTACAGAAACAATAAAGACGTTATCTCCGCCATGATGATTCCCGCCAAGCAAAACGGCAAAGATGTTCTTGTCCGTTTAGACAGCGTGGCTAAGGTTGAACAAGGTTTCGGCCCCGCGCAGATAAACAGACACAACAGACAAAGACAAATAACTATTGAAGCCAACGTGGTCGCAGGTAAATTGGATATGAGAAGCGCGGTAATGGCTATGGCCAAAGCGTTTAAGGACCAAAACCCCAGCGCGGAATATAAAGGCGATACAATAGGCCGCTCGTCCGAAATGGGTAAAATGTTAGTCAGCTTTGCCATGGCTTTCGGTCTTGCTATTTTGTTTAAATATATGATTCTTGCCGCACAGTTTGAAAGCTATGTCTTGCCTTTAGTTGTTTTAACGGCAATACCGCTTACTATTCCGTTTGCCATACTTACGCTTGCGGTTACAAGAGAATCCTTAAACATATTCAGTTTGCTGGGTATATTTATGTTGATAGGTATAGTCAGTAAAAACGCTATTTTGCAGGTGGACTATACCAACACTCTGCGTGCAACGGGTATGGAAAGATATAAAGCTATTATGGAAGCCAATAAAGTGCGTTTAAGACCTATTCTTATGACCACGGTTACCATTATAGCTGGTATGATACCGACGGCATTGGGTACTGGCGCAGGGTCAGGGTTAAGAAGAAGTTTAGCTATTGTTATTATCGGCGGGCAAACGCTGTCCCTTATTATAACTTTGCTTATGGCCCCCGTAGCGTACGACTTACTTGACGAATTTGGCAACTGGGTTAAAAATAAAGTTTTTAACAGAGCGCCCAAAAAAGACGACAATTAAAAGTAAGTAATTTAAAAATCAAACAGCCCTCTTAATTTTAAGGGGGCTGTTTTTAATTATTACAAAAAACGGGCGCAAAAAAACGGGTTAGCAACAATTTCAGGTAATTTTTAATTAACTCTAAAAAAATGTTACCAACCCGTATTACAACTGGAGTTATCCTCCATACATGTTGCTCCTTTTTTTCCGCTTCCTGTACTACCGACATCTACAGCATCCTATCCGCAACTGCACGCCCTACACGGACGACACCTTCAACGTCTGCACTACATTCCGCCAACCGCCTTAATCCCGTCACAAGCACCCGTAAGGGAATTTAACGCTTAAACGGGCGTAACTCTTAAGCAACGGTCAGCATCTTCATTCATAACACCAACCACACATCTTAAGAACTACAAGGCTTATAATAAACCAATCTTCGGGGCAGCTTCCTTAATAAGGATTGGGAATCGCCTTCAAAAAATCAGGCCCCTAAACGCTGCCCACAATTATATACTATCGGTTTTGTCAAAAAAGTCAAGGCCCAAAAATGGGTAATGCAAAAAATTTTTTATTTATATAGAATGCAACTATAAACAAGTTAAGGAGGCATTATGACGGCAAGCCTTATTTCCCAAGAAGCTTTTAATAAAGTTATAGACGGCAGGCAGGTGGCTTTAATCACTCTTTCCAACTCTTTAGGCACAACTGTGCAAATAAGTAATTACGGTGCGCGCATAGTAAGTTTTTTAGTTAAAGACGCTTCGGGCGAATTGCGCGATATAGTCATAGGCCCCTCCTCTTTAGAAGATTATCTTAATGCCAAAGAAAGATATTTTAACGCCATAATCGGCCGTTACGCGGGCAGGATAGCGCGCGGCTCTTTTGCGCTTGGCGGCACGCCGCAGCAGGTAACGGTAAATAACGGCGGTAATCATCTGCACGGCGGCCCGCATGGTTTGCACGAGCAGGTGTGGGAAGTTTTAAAACACGCCTCAAATAAAATAAAACTTCGCTGCGTTTTGCCCGACGGGCATGAGGGCTTTGCGGGCCGGTTGGAAGTTACCGTAAAATATTTACTTACAGAGCAAAACGAACTTGTTATAGATTACCTTGCAAAGAGTGATAAGGACACCGTTATCAACCTTACAAATCACGCTTTTTTTAACTTAAATAAAACACATAGCGAAACTATTTTAGATAATAAATTACTTATCGGGTCCTCGGAATATCTTGCGGTTGACGCAAACGCTATCCCGACGGGGGAAATAAAAGATGTAAAAAATACCCCGTTTGATTTTACTTCCTTCAAAGCCATCGGTAAGGATATTAAGGCGGATAATGAACAGCTTAAAACCGCACGCGGCTATGATGTAACTTTTCCGCTGGAGGCATATCCGTCTAAAGACGGCACATCGTTTTTTGCCGCCGCGCTTACCGCCCCGTCAACGGGATTAAGGCTGGAGGTTTTAACAACAGAACCGTCCGTCCATTTATACACAGGCAATTTTTTGGAGGGGGCTGATTTAGGTAAAGATAATATACCCTGCGCCAAGCATAGCGCGGTATGTTTGGAAACGCAACATTTCCCCGACAGTCCTAACAAAATCTCTTTCCCTTCTGTGTTGCTTAAGGCGGGGGAAGAGTTTAAATCTTGTACGGTTTACAGGGTTTCCGCCGATATAGTTTAAGAATTAAGTTGCCTTGCCCGCCTGATTTTTATTATAATAATAAAACAATTATTTACAGGGCGCGATGGCCAAGTGGTAAGGCGGCAGTCTGCAAAACTGCTATTCGCGGGTTCGATTCCCGCTCGCGCCTCCATTTTTTTCGGTTTTTTAAAGCCATATTGCTGTATAAAAATACAGACAGCAATAGCCTTTTTTTGTATAATAAGGTATATGCCTGTACGCGGGCGTAGTTCAATGGCAGAACCTCAGTTTTCCAAACTGATGACGAGGGTTCGATTCCCTTCGCCCGCTCTTTTCAGCGCGGCGAGCAAGCAAACTGCTTTGCTTGTATAAGGGAGCAATGGCGCGTTAAGTATAGGTGAAAGGCTTTAAAGCCGTACGCAGGATTTTGCTGGGATAGCTCAGTTGGTAGAGCATCTCCATGGTAAGGAGAAGGTCGTGGGTTCAATTCCCATTCCCAGCTTATAGATTTAATTAAAAACAGGAGAGTA